>Ga0209925_1000518_pt1 | contig 19767 bp, 19 predicted proteins | sample SalPonR2_A_D1_MG_FD_185702 | JGI IMG/M metagenome (GOLD analysis project Ga0209925, IMG submission 185702) | Salt pond soil microbial communities from South San Francisco under conditions of wetland restoration - Salt Pond MetaG R2_A_D1_MG... ...
ATTTAGAGTAAAAGAGGAAAAAAAATTCTTTTTGTATCAAATTCAAAAGTGGTATTTTTTTCAGTTGACTATCCAGCAGATAATGGTTTTTAAGAACGTATGACGCGGAAAAAAAATGTGGTTGAGATCAGTCAGTATCCTTCTGCTTCTGAAGCTAAATCATTTATTGAAAAACATCATCAAAAAAAACCTGAGAAGACGATTTTACAGATTATAGGCAGTTGTACGGTTGATTATCAGGGAAGAGCAAAATCAGTACTTGATTGGGGAGAACGATTCATTATTATCAAACCGGATGGAAATCTTATGGTTCATCAACCTATTCTAAGAGAACCTATCAACTGGCAACCGGCAGGATCTACAACTGAATTTAGGGTTGATGATGGACTATTTATTGTATACTCTCGCCATCGGAAGCCATCTGAAAAAATGATGATTTCATTTAGAGAGATTTTTTCAATAGTAATTTGTGAACTCAAAGACAATGCCCAATTAAAAATTGTAGGAATGGAATCAGATGTTGTTGATCATATCATTAAAGATCCTTCTTGTGTAGAAGAGGGGTTAAGAATTCATAAACAAGAAAAGCAAGTTGATTCGGGGATGATTGATCTTTTTGCTTACGATAAATCCCACACGCCAGTAATCATTGAGGTGAAACGAAGTCTTGCTACCATTAGTAACGTACATCAACTTCGGATGTATGTTAATGACATGCAACATGAATCTGAAAGTGCTAACGTTAGAGGAATTCTTTGTGCTCCGCGCATTCCAGATATGATTAAAAATTTGCTCCTTGATTATAAGTTAGAATGGAAGGAAGTAGAACATGAGATTGTTCTTCCAGATGATAAACAAAGAACACTTACTGACTTTTAATATTAAAAAAAATATTTTTTTCAGTAATTCAAAACCTTTTTAGATAATTAATATGTTACTAGTATCTGAAAATGAAATAATCGATTTTCTTTATGGTTGGTGAATGGTGATATACTATGAAAAAGAAAATTTTAGTCATTGATGACAATCCAATGATCCTTTTTTCCGTTAAAGAAGGACTTGAAGAAAAATTTGATTCTTATAATGTAGATTCAGCAAATGGCGGAGAGGAATGTTTTGATTTATTAAATAATGGTGAGATTCCTGATCTTATTTTGTTAGATATCATGATGCCTGAGATAAGCGGATGGGATGTTTATGCTCGTTTACAAGAAAATGAGGAATGGAAGAAAATCCCGGTTGTTTTTTTAACTGCAAAAACTGATGATTATAGTAAAGGATTTGGTAAATTAGTCAGTGAAGATTATATTGAAAAACCTTTTGATCTTGATGAATTATCTAGAAGAATTGATGAGGTACTTGATAAAAAAGGGTGAATAAAATTGTATAATGGAGGGAGCACAATACTATATTTTTGCAAAAAACATAACGTTGAGGATGAATTTTATGCATGATCAAATAGACCACACTGCGGTAAAAGCCATACTTAATACTCTTCGTCGAAAAATCGCTCGAAGAACCTCTGATGATGAAGCAGTTTCCATGCTTTCCCGGTTTATTGAAGAATTAACTCCACAATATGAATTTTTAAAATATGTTAACGTAAATAAAAAAATTTATTCTGAGGGTGAATCTATCTGGGTGGCACCTGAACTTAGCGATGTTAATCAGAATGATGTTTTTTCCGCATTACATCAACTTGTGAAAAAAAGTGTTTTTGAAATGAAAGAAAAAGCAGATTTCTTTTTTATCCGAGAGTTTCAGGATGCTTTTGAGGATATGGACGTCGTTCATAAATCAATGACCGACGATATTCCTTTAGATGAAATGCAACATGAATATCTTATTAATCGTGCGCACACCTTATCATTAGAAAAAAATCAGTTGATTATAAATGTAATTCATTCGTTGCTTTCTGTAGCAAACACAAATCTTTCAGAGGGCGAATCTGTGCAAGTGATGGAACAAACATTTTTAGAACTTCTTCCAAAATATCCATTTTTTCATTCTGTTAATATCGTAAAAAATCCTGAATCAAAAGGATATTACACCGTTGAACTATCTGATAATTTTCAAAAGATACCAACATTTCAATTCGCTGATGCACTTTATAATTTAATTTATCAGGTTGGAACCCATCTTGATTTTAATCAATCCACTCAATTTCAAAGCAGATTATTGCAAAAACTTGGTAAAAGAAACGCTGAATTATTGCGCAAATTAAACGTTCCGATAGACAATATTTCCATTGCTAAATCCAAATCATCTCAACAAGACATCATGCATCGACTGATTGATTCATTAATTGAATTAATCGGTGAGAGAACCTCAGAATATTTTGCTGTGGCAGTTATGATAAAAATGATTGATAATGTAAAAAAATCTCATGATTTGCTCACAAAAATACAAATATCTAAAAACAAGGATAATTACAGTTTGCAATTCGATAATGATTTCAATTCTGCTGATGAAAATGATTTCCAAAAGACTGCGAAATCATTAATCCAAGCAGTTGGTGCCCACCTTGGTAAAAAAAGAGGGGACTTTATCGAGGAATTAAAAAAGAAACTTGGAAAGAAATATGTGTCCTCTTTCGAACGAATGGGACTTAATTTCCACATCCTTGAAATGAAACTGAATTAAAAAAGATCAATTAGATTTTACAATCAATAGAATCATATGTTTTCTGAACATAATTACTTGTAAACAAATGAACAAGAGCACCATATTTGGGAATAAAAAAGACCGTATCGCCAACATTATATTTTTTCTCAGGAAGCCGAAGAATAAGATGATCGCTACTCCCACCAAGAACAGAAATATTTTCATCACAAGGAAGTAAATCATCTAAAATAGTATCTTGCAATCCAACCGCTGCAATACCTCTAATGATTTCACCATGATCTTCAAACACAGGTTTTTCACCAAAAGCATTCTCTGTGAGATCACCATCAGGAACACTTGATTTCTTCTTCACTTCAATTAACTCAGCTTCTAGAACAAAAGCATCTTGAAAAGTATGATCTATACTAGTTCGATGAATTGTTTCTCTACCTAGAAGAATACCCTCACCAACACGTAATTGATTAATACGAGAATGAAATGGTTTTTGGACAAGTCGAGGAATATTAGCAGTATTTCCACCACTAATCAATGTGAACGTGATTCCTTGTTCTTGTTCAATACCCTCAATTAGTTGAAGAAATTCATTGATTTTTTTTTCAGTAGGAATAACTCCACTAAAACAGGTAAGATTCATACCTATACCCATTAAATGCAATGAATCAGTTGAGTTCACAAAAGAAATAAGATCACTAAATTCTTCAGAAAGAATACCCTCACGAAGCTCACCGAGTTCAGCCATGAGTAACACATTATGAGTTTTATCCTGCTCTCTAGATTCGTTATCTAATGCTTTTAAAACAACCAATTCAGTATTAATCGAACTATCTGCATATTCAACAACTTCAGATATCTCACTTATCATCGGTGACCGAAGTAACATACAAGAAGCATCAGGTAACTTCTCTTTTAATCGCTTAATATTTGAAATTCGGGAATCAGCTAGACCGGTAGCACCACCATCAAGCATAGCATTACCAACGTTTGAATCGCCACAACTCGCTTTAGTCACTCCCACAATCTCAATTCCAGATCTTTTAGCAATATTAACTATGGTTTCAGTGTTCTTTTCAATTTTTTCAAGATTAATATGAAGTTTAGGGAATTCATTCATGATAGACACTCATTAAAAAGGATAATAAATAATTCGCAGTTTCTATAATATCCTGCTTATGAACATATTCATCAGGCGCATGAATATTTCCTCCGCCCGGTCCAAATACTAAAGTTGGAGCTTTTGTTCGTGTTCCAAACAAATTAAAATCACCAACACTCCTAGTAGTAAATCGACAATCCAGGGAATGCTCTGACGAAGTATCAGAGAGTACATTAAAAACAGAATTGTATGTTTTTACAGTATCAAAAAAACGTTTTAAATACGTGGAATCTTGGTTTACATACGGTTTGTATTCTAAACTAGGATCTGGAGAATGTCTTTTGTACACTTGAACTTTTGATTTCAAACGTAATGCTTTAACTATCTTTTCAATCTCACGGATAATCGATGCGACATCCTCACCAAGCATAATCTGTCGATTAATTAATACTCGGCAATACTCAGGAACCGTAAACGTTGGATCACCACCTTCAATATTTAACACAACGTAATGACCTCGTCCACGTTTGATATTAGTAAATATATCAAAATGAGCAAGCTCGGAAATAAGAACTGCTGCATCATGTAATGCATTTATACCCCTCGATGGATGTGATGCATGAGCTGCCCGACCAAAAAACTCAATTTCTAAAACTACTCGTCCTTCAGCACCAACAATGGAGGCTGGAAAAACAGTTTCATGAATCTTATCATGTGTGAAACAATAATCATTCACTGAAAGAATAGGTGAAGGCTCCGTAATCACGATAAGATCATAATCATCAAAGCAATATTCTCGAAGCAATGTATCAGCCCCAAGTGAAAACGGTGCTTCTTCACCAAAAACACAGCTCAGAAATACTTCACCATTAAACTCAGGTTTCCTATTTGAAAACGCAATCAGAGCCGAAATAGCAGCAGCCATCCCGCCCTTCATATCAGCTGCACCACGTCCATAAATACGACCATCCTCTTCAACAGCAGCAAATGGAGGATGTTTCCATCGTTCGGGACGCTGCACATCCACCGTGTCCAAATGACCATTTAACATAATCTTCGGACCGTTTCCATTACCAAGCTTAACATATAAATTTTCAAAATTATGATAGGTAATATACGGATTTTTAATGGTTTGTCTAACTACCGGAAGATTATTATTTTTCAAATAATCCTCAGTGTATTTATAGATTTCATCTCCATCAGTGACTGAACTTGGTATGCGAATAAGTTGTTTCGTTAAGGTTAACAAATCTATTGTTTCCTCAGCAGTTAACCGTTTACAATTGTGATTCATGTTCCGATCCAACATACAACATTCGATAATATTTCTTCCTTAATCCCATTTTTTCATATAATCGTATTGCTTTTTTATTATTGGTCTCCACATGCAAAGACAGGTCACCATTACTTACTTGAATTGCTTTTTGTAAAAGTTCCGTTGCAATTCCTTTCCCTTTCACCGTTTTCTTCGTAGCAATATAAGATAAATGATATTTTGGGAAAAACGTATCATAGTTACTTCGTGAAAGTATAGCAATACCCACAAGTATTCCTGAATCAAAAGCACTAAGCACATGGCCATGCTCAAATGCATTTTCCACAGCTTCCTTCATCTCAGGCATTGGATCCGTAAATTCCAATAACCAATCATCTAATTTCTTCAAAAAGGCTTCATAAGAAATATCTAAATCCTTCTTTGAAATTTCCTGAATGGTTAAATCAACCTTTCCATCATCTAAAATAAGAACATGATTTCCTTCAGCAATATCTCCATTTTCTGCTGCTTTCATAAATGCAGCAACAGGAAAAGCATTTCGTTGACTTAACTTGATTTTCTCAATTTTTTTTAATTGTTTCGTATACCGTCGAAGTTCCTCATCAGTAACCCCTACAGCTCTTCCATATGTTGCATAAATGGCATTTAGTGCATCTTGACCATTTTGACAATTCCAATTCACCATCGTTCGACTTGCACTTGTTTTATTCACTGATTTAGGATCAATCTTCCGAAAGGTTTCATATCCTTTCTTATAACTTTCTATTATTGCATTACCATTTTCAGTACCAACTGCCCATAGACGAGGAAGAACATCAATGGTTTCATCTATCCAGAGTTGTTTAAATCCAAGATGAAGACCTGAAATAGAGGATCCATCAAAAGTTTGACAAAACACACTATCAATTATCCCGTCAAATCGTTGAGAAAGCTCTCGAGCTATATATGAAAAAGCATACATGTTAATCATACTATTTGCAAGCCCGAAATTAGCATCATACCAATTTTTTTCTTTTGCTATACGACGGCTTTCTTCAACACATTCATTATATGTTCGTCCAAATTCACGAATTTCAACGTTATCATGAACAAACAATTTTTTTCTTGAAATCTTTTTTTTACTTGGAACATAAAAAACACATTTTACATCAAAAAATTGTGAAAGATATGAAAGAGATCCGCCAATAGTACCAAATGTCCCCATACAAATTGTGTGTTTTCCTCGAGTAAGTGCATCTCTAATGAAAAGATATGCTAATCTATCTTCACGATGTCCTGAAGGATTGTTTCCTTCTAATTTAAGATAAATCTTAGAAACGCCAAGTTGTTTTTCTAAATTTTTTGCTCTAACTAACGGTGTCCGTCCAACACGTTGTTCAAAAACTCGTTCTGCCATAGTATCAAATCTTCCATCATTCAATATAACACATAGTATTAATAGTTATGAATTTTTGTAAAAGGACATTATGATTCTGAAAGAATTTTATCTAGACATAATTCAGTAAGTTCAGGAATTGATTTTGTAGCATCAACTTGAATAAATCGGTCACCTTTACATATATGTTCATAATTATTATAGACCTTTCGTAAGAATGATTGTTGTTCAAAAAAAATAAGTTCATCCCGGTGTTGTATTCGAGATAATGCTTTCTCGGGAGTGATCTGAAAATAAAAGGTACGATCTGGATTGAGAATTCGGCTTTTACTTAAATCTTGTAACCAGTTAATTGGATTTTTTAATGTTTTTTCAAGTTGCACAGATTGATAGGCATACGTAGATTCAGCATAGCGGTCGCATAACACGATGTTTCCTTGATCAATCCATTCTTGAATTTGTTTACTGTGTTCTATACGATCTGCAATAAACGTGAATGCAGTGACAAAAGGATCAGATTTGGTTTTAATTTGATGCTGCACATATTTTCCTAGCCAGGTATCGGTAGGTTCAAACGTGGTAACAACCTGATACTCCTTTTGTTTTAAAACAGTTGCAACTTGCTTGATGATGGTGGATTTACCTGATCCATCGATTCCTTCAAAAGTAAAAAAATGGTTCATCTTACGCCTCGTTTTTTTTGTTAGGTTGTTTATTGGATTTCTTTTTTTTCCGTTTATTTTCAATCTTCCATTTATACCCGTAATAACTTAATGGATGATGAGTTTTTTTACAGATTCTATCAATTTCCTCACTTGGGCATAATCCATATGTTTTTAATTTATCACAACCCGGAGGTTTATATGATGTTGAACTTACACCGCCAGTAATATGTTCGATTTGGTATCGAGATTTTTCTTCATCAAAATCAGGTGCAGTGTTAAATAAATTGATAATATCCTGTGTGCTTAGTTTTAAGGAATTAAGAAAGGAAACAAGAGCAAAACGACCCATATGCGGCACGTTTTCTCCAGCTTGTACATCTGCTAATATTCTTTTAATGCAAGGCGGAAGTTTTTCAACATCTAGTTTTCCAACGGGTATGGTTTCATTGTTTTTTCGTTGGATATCTATTTTGTTTTGTAAACGCTGGATTTCTTCTGAAAATGTTTTTTGGATTAATTCATGGCAGGGTTTATCCGAAAGTTCATTATTGATCCGGTGACGCAGTGCTTCTTGAGTTACTCGACTTAAATCTTTTGATGAAAGAGAGATGTATCCATCTTGTAGTTCTCTATTTACGAGTTTCCAATGTTTATATCTTGTTGGCGCATAGGTGAGATAATCTGTAAAATAAATTGAAAGATGTTGATTCTCTTCATCAAACTGAATGTTAAGATTAAATTCTTTTACGATATCCACAAGAAAGGAAGTATTTTCTTTTGTTAAGTTCTTATAAAATCTAACGGCCTCTCCAAGTGCATATCGTCTTGTAAAATAAGAGTCATTGATACAGCAAGTAATCATTCGAGAGAGTGGATATGAGAATAATTCCATGATACAATCAGATTCCTTTGAAAGTTGTCTCACACCAATATCTTTGTTTTCAAATGCATGTTCCAATCGTTCTATGGCAATGCTTCGAGCTCGATCATATAAAGGGTCTTTTATGAGTTCTGTTACTGCTATACCTTGGTTTTTCACATACGTTTTTGCATCATGAAGGTACGGATACCTGGCCAATGTGCTTAATGGTTTCATGTCTCCCCTTGGCAGCGGTTATGGGATTAAATCATTAAGAAATTTTTGTATCGACCTTTCCGATATTTTGTCATTTTGAAATTTTACCTCACCAAATATAAATATCATTTTTGACAAAGACTAACACGAAACCAAAAAAGATGGTGAGGAAAGTGAAATAAATATGAAACAAAAACTTATAGAAAAACCAGATTCTGAACCAAAAAAATTCTTAGAAGATTATGATTTTATAAAAATTTCCTGGGAAGACTCTTTAGGAAAAGAAGTAAAATCATTCTGGGAATCATTTGAAGAAGAATAAAAAAATATTCATAAAAAAAAAGCAAATCTTTGCTTCTCCGTTTAATACAAAATTTAAAAACAAAAAAATTGAAATTCATTTTAAAAAAAATAAAAAGCATGATGAATTTATCAAAATGTTCTTTAGCACCACCACAATATATTTTTGTACTACTTATTATATTCATGCCAGGGAAAAACAATTAGGGGCCCGTAGCTTAGTCTGGCGGAGCGTCTGGCTCATAACCAGATGGTCGTCGGTTCAAATCCGGCCGGGCCCATCATTTTATTACTATTTATCACACAACCTTTTTGTAAATCCTGTTGATGCAGGAGTATGCAACAACTAACCATTGGCATCTTCCACGATGATTCATTAGCAAAGGACCTTGGGAAAAAAGCAACAGAAAGTGATATGGTCCTTTTTCATCGAAAAACAGATGATCAAATTTTTACTTTTATTTATCCAGTTGAAGATAAAATCATTCCAAAAAGCCAAATTACCAGCATGATTGATTTTGCCATCATTTCTGCTGAACAAATCACACCTGCACTTGGCGAAACGATACTCATGTTAGATTCAATACACATCAAAAAAGGAATCATCATCGTCGAACCATATATGGATACTGCTCAACTTGAAAAAATGATTCAGGATACTTCTCTAAGTTCATTTCAAATAATGCCTCGAGACGTTCATCAAATCATGGAATATTTACAGAATCAAAATATAAAAAAAGACGAAACCGCATCAGTTGCAGTAACTATCGATCATTCATTTCATGTTAAAGGAGTAGGGGAAGTCATTCTTGGTTTTGTAAACCAGGGAACGGTGAAAAAACATGATAAATTACAATTAATCCCGTTAAATAAAGAAATCATCGTTCGCTCAATTCAAATGCAAGACAATGATGTAGAGGCCGCACCAGCTGGATCTCGTGTCGGCCTTGCAATAAAAGGAGTTAAGGTTGATGATTTAAAACGAGGATACTTGCTTTGTTCAGAAGAAACAGCAAAAACATCATCTACAATCAATCTTTCCTTTTCAAAAAATCCTTTTTATCCAGAAATAACCACAGGTAAATATCATACAACTATAGGCCTTCAAACCGTTCCAATCTCCCTTAAGAAAAAAACAGATGAATCCATCAGTATTGAAACAGAGAAACCAATTGCATATCTTACTTATCAACACGTTCTCATCCTTGATTTAAACGCAGACAAACTTCATCATATGGGAACAGGAAAAATACTCTAAAGAATATAATATCAAGGAATAATCTCGGTCGTATTATTAAATGGCGGATACCATATTCTTTCTTTGATTGGTTCACAAAACCTAGTGTATTTTTCAAGTTCATAAATTAAATATTTGGTAACATCACAAATCGCATCAAAACCCTCTTTTCCCCATAATCTTTCCCGGTTAGCAAAAAGACATCTTCCACCACAAACTGAGTACATATTACAATCCAGACAAGGATCTTGCACATGGATACGATGAAATCCTTCAGAAAGAGATCCAAGATCATTCCATTCGTAATCTGGCGCAATTGGACAAGCAAGAATCTTTCCATCAGTTGTTATTGAAATCGAATTATCACCAGATTGGCAAGGCAGTCCAGCAAAATCATAGAGTAACCGAGTCATAATACCCCGGAATGGGATGATGCCTGATATCCGTTGTTCCTTCACTTCAGAAATCCATTCATCAATCAATTTTTTCAACCCAGGCTTATAACTATCTTCTACCCATTGTTTAAATTCATCTAATTCCCAAAGGGCACTCCATACCACATCTAACTGCCAATGAACCAAAGGAAAAAGATCTAACAGATGAGTAACATCATCATAAATATCCGTATCCTTTGACACCGTCATTCTAGCTATAAGTTCACCTTGAAAACCAGAGTCATAAATGATATCACGAGCTTTTACTACCTGATCATAACAACCTTGTTCCCGGTAACTATCAGTAATATGCTTTCGACCATCAATGGAAAGAAGTATAGTATCAAATGATGAGAGATCATCAGCCATTTTTTCAACAAAATATCCGTTCGTATTTATCACAAAATGCTTCGCTGGAAGTTTTTTAAGGAATCGTTTTACTACTTTAGGGCGAAGTAATGGTTCGCCACCATAAAAAGCAACGATAGATTCAGAATCTTTTTCAATTCGTTTTTGTAATAAATCCACATCATAAGATATTTCATCGGGCATCCCTTGAAGGCTCCCACCACAGTATGAACAATGAAGATTACATAACGGCGTGGTCATTATAACATATAACATACTCGTAGCACTGAACCGCAGTAACAATAAGGTTCAGATAAGTTTTTCTTAAGAAAAAATTAAAAAAAAGAAGTTAATCGTTTGTTTCTTCATCAGAGTCGACTTCTAATACTTGATCGATTCTGAGTTTTAAATCTTTGATATTAAATGGTTTTTCCACATAGTCTTCACCTAGGAAACCACCCGCATTTTTTGCTACTCGATCAGTTCGAGCGGTTAAAAACACAACTGGAATTTTTTTCCACGATTCATTCTCCTTGATTTTATCAAAGGTTTTCCACCCGCTCATACCAGGCATCATGATATCTAAAAGAATGAGATCTGGTTTTTCAGTTTCCAAGAATTCCAAACATTTCTCACCACTTTCAACGCCAATGATGCGAAAATTTTCCGTAACGTTTTCTAATCCACTCTTTACCGAGAAGATAACATCAGGGTTGTCATCAACAATCATAATTTTCTTAGCCATCATTCCACCTCAACAATGAAAATCTAATACTCTTTTTCTAAATTACGTAATAGACTGACATATTAATATGATTTTCTCCAAAAAGAAACAAGCTGATTCACTGAAAATAAGAAAAAATAGAGATAAGAATGAAAAAATGACGTTATGAAAGAAAGGACTTTTAAAGAAGGGATAGTTTAAACCCGTTGAGCTTATGAACCAACAACTTGGCGCACTGGATATTTACACAATCGTTTTCGAAATACAGGATCTTATTGGAAGCTATATCGATAAAATCTATCAACTTTCAAGTGACAAAGTCATAATCCGTGTGAATAACCGGAAATCAAAACAAAAAGAAATATTATATGCGGATAGAAATGGAGTATTTTTCCGAACTAATCAATCCTTTGAAACTCCAATGAAACCCACAACCTTTGCTATGACCTTAAGAAAACACATTACCAATGGTAGAATCACTTCTATTGAACAACACGAATTTGACCGCATCATTAAAATAAAAATTCAAAAAAAAGAAACATATACGCTCCTCTTTGAATTAATCCCAAATGGTAACACTATACTGCTCAATCAAGATGGACGTATCCTAATGCCATTGAAACATCAACATTGGTCACAACGAAGTATTAGAACAAATATTATGTATCAACCGCCGTCAAGTCAAGTTAATCCATTTACAATTTCTTTTAAAGATTTTGACTCACTTTTTAAAGAAAGTGATGCGGATCTTGTTCGGACTTGCGCAGTAAAACTAAGTTTAGGGGGAAGATACGCTGAAGAATTCTGCAATCATCTCTCAATTCCAAAAGAAACTCTTGCAGAAAATCTATCAGTTGAACAACGAAAACAAATCTATGCACAATTGCAACAATTCATTCAACCTTTTAAAGATCATAAGTTCTCTCCACTATTAATCATTGACAATGATAAAAAAATAATCATCCCGTTTCCATTCACGATCTATAAAAATAAAGAAAGTAAAGAACTATCCTCTTTCTCCGAAGGTATCCAAAAAACTCTTGATGTGAACACCCAACAAATAAAAAGTTCACCAGTTGAAAAAAAGAAGGAAAAAATCATTCGTCAAAAAAACCAACAAGAAAAAGCAATCAAGGATTTTGATAAAAAAATTCATGATAAGAAACATCAGGGAGACATCATTTATCTTCACTATCAAACTATTGAACAATTAATTTCACAGATTCAAAAAAACAGAAAAATTCTTACAAAAAAAGAACTAGAAACTATCCTAAATCAAAAAGAAATCGTGAAAGATTATTCACCAGATTCCCCACTACTCACTCTTCTTTTACCAGACGAACATAAGACTATAACACCCATTAAAATCGATTATCGAAAAAGCGTTGCTGAAAATGCTGAATTATCATATAAACAAAGTAAAAAGTTAGCGCAAAAAAAACAAGGGGCAATTAACGCTTTAGAAAAAACAAAACAAAAAATTTCTTCTTTAGAAAAACAAGAAGAAAAACATGTTCAACAACAGTTAAAACAAAAAAAAGATAAGCAAAAACCACAAAAACAATTCTGGTTTGAACAATATCGTTGGTGCATTGCAAGTAATGGTAATCTTATCCTGGGCGGAAAAGATGCAAAAACAAATGATCAGCTCATAAAAAAACATTTAGAAAAAGAAGATCGTTATGCTCATGCGGATATTCATGGTGCTCCAAGCTGTATTTTAAAAAATAAAGATATCGATGGCAAACCAAAGGGTTTCTCTGAGGGAGCAATGAAAGAGGCATGCACATTTTCAGCTTGTTACTCTAGATCTTGGAAGCAATTTGCTGAATCTCAAGCATATTGGGTACTTCCAAATCAAGTGAGTAAAACACCTCAAAGTGGAGAATTTGTTCCAAAAGGAGCATTTATTATTCGCGGCAAACGTAACTATTGTACATGTAAAATGCAGATTGGTATTGGAGTTATCATTATTGAAGATACAATAAAAATTATGGGTGGTCCGCCTTCTGCAATAAAAAAATGGTGTAAACATTATGTTATAATTGAACCCGGAATAAAGAAATCATCATCTATTGCAAAAGAAATCTCTGATTTGCTAAATTCAACACCAACCTTAATCCAAAAAGTCCTGCCACCCGGTGAATCCCGCATTATTTCAACGTCAAAAACATAAAAAGAATAAAAAAAGAGTAGGGTAAACGTAATGAAGATTATTCACAAAGATTTAGATCACAATAAAATAAAATTGATGGCAGAAACTCTTGATGACATTTGGCATTTATCAAATGTTATTCAACCAAATGATTTAGTGTTAGCCGTCACCTTCAGAACAGATGACCAAGCAACAGATAAAGTGCGTACGAAGAAATCATCTAAGAAACGTATGAAACTTGGAGTTCGTGTTGAACAAGTCAAATTCCATGAGTTCTCTGATAGGCTCCGTATCCACGGCATCATCGAAGAAGGACCACAAGACCTTGGATCATATCATACGTTTAATGTCACTGCAGATAACAATGATAAACTTACTATTGTCAAAGAAGAATGGAAAAAACATGAATTACAACGACTTGATGAAGCAGTAAAACAAACCAGCCACTCTTTTGTGTTATTTATTTCGTTGGATAATGATGAAGCAACCATTGCAGTGCTCAGACAAAGTGGTGTTCAATTTATTACTGATATTGCATCTCATCAATCGGGAAAACAATATGAATCTGAAAACAAAGAAAAACAGTATTTTGGAGATATCGTTAAAATCATTAAAGAAAAAATGACTGATGAAACCACGCTGGTTATTGTTGGACCTGGCTTCACTAGAGATCATCTGATATCATTTGGTCGTGACAAATATCCTTCGTTATTTGATGGATGTTTAAGTTATGCAACAGGAAATGCAGGAATGAATGGAGTTCATGAAGCAATGAAATCTGGAGTGGTTGAACATATTGCTAAAGAAAACAGAGTAGTTCGAGAAACTAAAATCGTTGATACTGTTTTTCAAGAAATAAAAAAGGATGGACTCGTTGCTTATGGTTTTGATCATGTTCATCGAGCTATTGATGCAAGTGCCGTTGAAACATTAGTCATCACTGATAGTTTAGTTAGAACCAAAAGAGGAGATAAAATAGTTCAGGAAGCTGACAATAGACAAAGCGATTTTATCATAATTAACACCATGCATGATGCAGGAAAAAAATTAGAAGGATTAGGCGGCATCGCCGCATTACTAAGATTTAAAATTTAAAAAAAAAGAAAAAATGAAAGGAGGATATATCTTCTGAAGACACTTTTTTTATATCATCCCTCGACCATGGCCAAGGTTAACATAGAATTCTCCAAGTTGATGACTACTTACAATAACACCATCATCCCCCGTTGTTTTGGTATCATCACCCTCATCTTCTGGTTCAAGGAGTTCATGAGTGTAATATGTATATTCAACTGAGATATCAACTGTATTTCCTTTATCTTTGAAATTCTGCAGTAATCTCCACCAAGGCTCACCCGTCTCAATATTAAGCGTAACATCGAAATCTGCCGTATTCTCATCCATAAATTCTTCTTTTAATTTAGATGCTGCTTCACTTGAACTCAGTGCATCCACTGCCCCATCTTTTGGCATTGAATTGACATTATACGAGAATGAATGATTTCCTTCCAATTCAGAAGATTCATCTCGGGATTTTCCATCAAGACTTACTTCAACGGTTAATGTATCAGCTCCTTTTGTCCTCAGTAACCCAAATGTGTTATCGTCTTTCCAGTCAATATTAACCATGACTTGTGTTAAAACAGATCCACTTGCACTCTCAATCGAATAAGAACTTTCAAAAGGACTTCCTTTGTCAACCATTGGAGATTCAATCGTTTTACTTCCTGTGCGTTGTGTCCAAGTATACTTATATTCCATATCTGTGTCATTTGTATCTAGTATTGTATCATCAGAAGAGGGAGCGCTATATAATGCAATACCCGCACCAGCTACAATAAGAATTACTACTCCAACAATAAGAATGATTTTGTCATTTTTCTTAAGATTCATTGAGACACCTATCTAAATTATGCACATTTTTATTTTTCTATTATTATAAGTATGTTTACTCCTTTATTAAAGTTTTTCATTATATCGAGTAATATCAATAATTAAACCCCACACACATCATTAATATTCAAAATCAATAGTTCAATTATTTTTTATTATTAACCTAATATCAGTTCAGCTTTACTTCGAAGGTTTCCGCGATGAGGATACTGATCATTTATTTGCGGTTCCATACCATCATAATCATCTAAATTCTCATCATTTTTCAGGACATAACGAGCATAATAAAAAGCTTCTTCAACAGATACCTCGCCATCCTTGGACATACCAAATCGAGGGGGCTTACCAGTGGACAACAGCCCTGGACGGAATCCATCGGCCTCACCCGATAATAACCCTTCAAACCAAAGTAAGGTAAAAAGAGGACCTCTGGTAGTACTCGCATAACCCGGTCTAAATTTACTTGCACCAGTTATCACCACTCTACCAGAACCCGGTATTCCTGAATTTAGCAAGAACAATGTTGGAAAATTCAAAATAGTTTTATCAGCAAAACCACCACTAAAACAAGCATCAATAATGATACAGGTCTCATCAGAACGAAGACTGTATAAAATATCTCCAAGCTCACGATCAGTGAATACATCATCCCATAAGAAAATAGCACTTCTCTCAAGGATTTTTCCACCAGTGATTTGATTATTTTCATCACCCCAACCATGCCCTGCAAACCATAAAAACACTTCACTATCACTAAATTGATTCGCTTCTTCAACAACATGATACAAAATAGATTTCACATTTTGCTCAGTTGCACCACCATAATTAATATCATACGTATGGGGTCGTTGTTCAAGAGGTTCAATACGATTCCCATACCCGTTATCATCTCGAATCCAGCCATCATCAAACAAAATGTAAACATTATCAGTTGGATAATTCAAAGTCTCAATATAATATTCAGCCATTTCCTCTGCAAGAATTAATCCACCATTACCCAGTTTTGTCTCATTGTTATCAGGAAAATTAGCTGAAATCACAAATACAGCCCACCGATGTTCATCGGAATCTGTTGCAATCGCATTATCTACGGTAACTGATCTTTCAACAAGATCTGAATAAACTGCTCCATCCCAAGACCGAACATATATTGGCACGATGCCTTCACGGCTTTTATACGTCACCCAATCATATGACCAAGTATCTGTTCCTTCAGCTTCAACCCAGTCACTTCCATTAATCTTTACCTCAACTCTTTGAACATGACCCGGACCATCCACATCACTAGCTCGACCTGTAATTTTCACAATATCTGATACTATTTGATCATCTTCAGGATACAGAACGGAAACTTCAGGAGGATGATTTTTTTCAGTATTTTCATCCAAACATCCCGCAAACAAGGGAAGCAACAGAAGAATAGTAATCAAAAAAACAATGATTTTAGGTTTCATAGACGTCTAACTATTATTTTATAAGTTATTATTTAAATAACTTCCTTTACACCCCACTCCAAAAAAAAGAGTGGATAATGTCCATTATTTATTCGTAAAATGTTCATATCCAAGATTTTGTAATACCTCGATATTCTCATTAGAATCATAAATAAAAACAGTCTCCTTTCCGGAGATAACTTTTCCAATCACAGTTAATGGAACATTTATCTCATCCAACTTTTTCTGAAATAATGAAATGTTTTTTTTAGACGCAGTGAATAATAATTCATAATCGCCACCATAATGCAAGGACAAATATAACTCATCCACGGTTGGATCACATAATGAAATGTCATGTAGTTCTTTTGAAATAGGCAATTTTTCCTTTTGTATTTCAAAACCAACATGATTCAGTTCAGCTAACTGATAAAGCGATGAAGAAAGACCATCTGATAAATCCATACAACTATGAACTAATCCTGTTTCAGCTAATTTTTGTCCTTCTTTAACACGAGGAGTTGGTTCGCATAACGCATTAATCTCTCCAGATTTTTTCTGATTTTTTAATGAATGAAAACCCGCAGCAGCTTTACCAAGTGTTCCGGTAACTGCAATAACATCATCTGATTGTACTCCTTTTCGAGACATAAAAAAATCTTTATGCACCCTTCCTAACGCCGTACCAGATATGACCAAGTGATCGTTTTCCTTTGTATCTCCTCCAATAATTGACGTGTTATACTGAGTTGCACAAGATGAAGCCCCCTTTATTAATTCCAAAAAAGACGAAATAAGATAAGTTCGAGGCATACCTATAGACAATAGAATTCCAATAGGATTACCTCCTTTTGAAGCGATATCACTTAGATTAACTGCAGTAATAAACCATCCAATCTGCCATGGGGTCATTCCATGAGGAACATGAGTTTTTTCTGAAATCATATCTGAAGATGAAAGAATATATTCATCAGCAATAGGGGTAAATGCGCAATCATCAGTCAAATCTACAGATGGGTTATGATCTTTATAAATGGATGAAGCCATTCTAATTAATGCTCGTTCACCAACTTCAGATACCGTTTCTTTCAAAACCATCACCGCAAGATACGAAGATCTTTTTGATTAATAAAAACCAACATCTGTTTTTTCCTCTTAAAAATGAGTTATTTTTTTACTAAATAACTGTGTTATCCTTCAAAAACTTTATCACAATTAATTCTATTTATCTTTTCAGGAGTTGAAGGTGAGTTCTTTGAAAAAAATGACGTATGCTGAAAGTGGTGTTGATATAGACCAGGAAGAAATCGCTATTAAAGCACTTATCGGCGAAATGAAACAAACAAGAGAGGGGATAGGTTCACCTATGGGTGGTCATTATGCTGGAATGATTTCTTTTGGAAAATATGCGTTAGTATTATGTACTGATGGTGTTGGAAGTAAAGTGTTAATTGCATCTAAACTCAAAAAATGGGATACCGTAGGCATTGATTGTATGGCAATGAATGTCAATGATGCTATTTGTGTGGGCGCTGAACCATTAGCTTTTGTTGATTATCTTGCGTTAGATTCCCCCAATCCAACATTCACCAAAGAGATTGGAAAAGGATTGAAAAATGCTGCTCAACTTGCCAATGTTTCAATTATTGGCGGAGAAACAGCTTCTTTACCTGAGGTGATTAATGGTTTTGATTTAGCTGGAACCGCACTTTCATATGTTGAAAAAGATCATATCGTTACAGGAGAAAAAATTACTCCAGGCGATGTAATCATTGGATTGAAGAGTTCTGGGATTCATTCAAATGGGTATTCACTGGTACGAAAAATCATTGATGAATCTTCATTATCATATACTGATCAATTTCCTAACAAGTTATATCCAAACAAAAGCATTGGAGAAGTATTGCTCACTCCCACTGCAATTTATGTAAATGAAATTTTAGCATTATTAAAAAAGGTTGAAGTCCATGGTTTAGCCCATATCACTGGTGGCGGATTGCGTAATTTTAAGCGGTTAAAAAAATCTGTTCAATACCATATTGACAATCCGTTTGGACCACAAGATATTTTTTCATTTTTACAACAAATCGGCAATGTCGAAGACAAGGAGATGTATCAAACATTTAACATGGGAATGGGATTTGCAATTATTGTTCCTGAAGAGGTGAAAGAAGATGCACTTGAGATTTTAAAAATCAAATCAAAGTATGAGGTTCAACAGGTTGGATGTATTAAAAAAGGATCTGGTGTTGATTTTGTATCTAAAAATCTTACTTATCTCTAAATCTAGGAAAATAAAATGAACAATAAGCCGAACAAAATCGGCTGATGCAAAAGATAAATAACAAGCGAATATCTTCCAATAAATGAAATTGGCCTGAAAGCGGTAGGTATATGTTGTTGCGTTCTATATTTTAACTGAAATTTTGGATAAATTTTTTGCCCTAAAAAAAGACCGATAAGTACAACGCCAAACCAGGGGATTAATGGAAAATAATCCAAAGTGTAAAACGAAGTAGTTTTCAATCCAATCCAGAAAAAGTATGGGTTTGAAATGGTAATCATCGCAAAATATATTCCAAGAATCGCAAAAAATGAGCCCAGGAACAAAGAGATATTTGGTTTTGAAATAAAAGGATAGGATAGGATTATTGAAATTCCAATGCAATGGATAACACCAAAAACAATGAATCCTTCATGTGGATAAACCCAAGTTAATAGTGTAATGAGTAATCCAACAGAAAACAGAATTCCCCCTCGTTTCAAATATTTTGAGAAGGGAGGTGTTTGATTTTGTTTTAGAATAAATCGTTTATAACTGAACACTAAAGAGATACCTACAACTAGTAAAAACAGCGTGCCAATTGGATAAAGAAATAATCGGAAAAAAATATTATGTAAGGGAAAGAAAAAAATATTTAAAAAATTTAAATCAAACAATATATGATACACAATCATTAGGATGACAGCAGTACCTCGTACTGCATCTATTTCCCAAAATCGCTGTGTTTTATTATTCATAGATTAAAGAAAATGAATTGTATTCTGTTATTTATGTTATGAGGATAAAAAAAGTAGCGGGGAGTGGATTCGAACCACTGATCTACGGGTTATGGGCCCGTCGGGATCTCCTG
>Ga0209925_1000519_pt1 | contig 19763 bp, 19 predicted proteins | sample SalPonR2_A_D1_MG_FD_185702 | JGI IMG/M metagenome (GOLD analysis project Ga0209925, IMG submission 185702) | Salt pond soil microbial communities from South San Francisco under conditions of wetland restoration - Salt Pond MetaG R2_A_D1_MG... ...
TTGGACGACGTGGCCAACTTTGGCTTCGTGCCCAATGGCGGCCGTATCTACTACCTGAACCGCTCCCAGCCCCCTTTGCTCTCGGAGATGGTGCTGGCCCTCGTGGAACACGACCCGAGTGGCATTGACGAGGCCTTCGTTTCCGAAGCCCTGGCCGTTCTGGAAGGTGAATACCGTTTTTGGATGCAGGATGGGGAGCGCGCAATAACCGTCAGCCCTCCTCCTCCAATACGGGCCTCCACCCAGTCTCAGACGTGGACCTCGTCCTCGCCGAGCACTTCCCAGCAGGCAGAACCGCCCGCGCAGCAACACGTCCTCAATCGGTACTGGACGGCCTCCATCCATCCGCGGCCCGAGTCCTTCAAGGAGGACCTGCACCACGCTGGGCTCGCAGACTGTGCCCAGGGCTTCTACGCCAACATTGCGGCTGGGGCGGAGTCAGGATGGGACTTTTCCTCTAGGTGGATCTCCCCGTGCGATAAGGGAGAGTACGCGCTGGAACGCATCACCACCACTGACATCATTCCTGTGGACCTCAACACATTCCTCTACCGCATGGAGCGCAACATGGCGCGCCTGCACGACTACCTCCTGGCCCGTCAAATGGGCCCGGGCTGTGGGACTCCAGAAGCCAAAGCTGAGCCGCCCAGAGAAACAAGCTGTAAGGTTCCACCAGACTCTCGGGAATCGTGGGTGTCACCGAAAGCTCAAAAATTTGCCGAAGCCTCTGCCAAACGAGCCCTGGCTATAGATCAGCTCATGTGGGATCAAGAGACGGGGATGTGGCGCGATTTGTGGATGCCTGCATCCGGCAGAGGGGCCAGCAATCTTTTCACGGCGGCTCACTTTGCTTTCGGTAAGGTTCGGCCAGCTAGCAACTTCCTACCCCTGTGGGGACGCGTGTTGGATAATCCAACCTTGTGCTCTGTGGCATCGAGGCGAAAGCTTGCGGCACTGGATGGTTTAGCGCGTAGTGGCCTCATCGTCGCGGGGGGCGTGCGAACGACCAATGTTGAGACTAAGGAGCAGTGGGACTGTCCGAACGCCTGGAGCCCCATTGTGCACATGATTATCGATGGATTAGAAAATTTGGGCGCCGGCGACGCGGACCGACTGGCTCGGTCCCTGGCGAAAGCATGGCTGGAGAGCAACTACCTTGGATGGGCCTCAACGGGATACATGTACGAGAAGTACAATGGGAAGGTACCCGGAGCGCGGGGGGAAGGCGGTGAATACTACCCTCAGGTAGGCTTTGGCTGGACGAACGGAGTCGTATTGCACTTGCTTAAAACCTACGGACAATTTCTCAAACATGAGGCAGCTGCTCCTCCATCAACGGAGTCTCCTGCCGAACAGTAAGCCAAAAAGTTGAATTTGCCTTAAAATATATCTAGAACCTGTCTATTGGCCTTTTGTCACGTGAAAGGCGCGGGAGGGATGAAGAAACTAAAAACGATGAATTACGAGTGACTCTTGAAACCTTGAAGGCTCCAGGATTGTGAATGGGCAAGGTGCTATTGAAAATGCTGTCGACCTTCCCTTCGATTAGTTGTTGCCATCAGCAAGCTGCTGAATCGCAGCGCTTATGTATAAATGAGAGTGGTGCGTACATCTGACTGAGTGAAACGGATTTTTTGGACAAAAAAAGGACTAGAAACAGCATTTTAGAAAGGTAGAAAGGTGAAGGTGAATGTTATTGGGACGATTACGTATACAAATCTCGTAAATGCGCCATCAAGTCAAAGAAATCGTAGGACATTGAGCAACTTTTTCTATCTCCTTTCCATGGCATCAGTGCTAGGCAAAGCTGTTTATGACGCTCGCGGCCTTTTCCTCGTCGCTTAGGCCATCCATATATATGCATAGAGGAGTAATATATGCGAATAAGCCCCTTGGAAAGCACATGAAGGCCTTACGTAATCAGATCATGTACACAACATAATACCGAATTGGCTCTTATGTGACCATGATGCGGGATACATACATGTATGCAAGTATACTTCCACCCACAACAGTCATGAGAATGACGATGAAGGAAACTATTCCCACAAAAAAGGGAAAGGAATTTGGGCTTCCACTCCCCACGCTCACACCGTTAAACAAATTCATACCAAATATTCCCGATATCAAGGCGCCAAACGCGAAACAAACGTTGACGAGTGCAAAGAGTGTGCCGATCGTAAGCAGCTTGTTGCGGGCCATGTCGAGCTTGACTTGCACGTAGTTCTCAGTGTTCTGCATGTCCTCCTTAATAAGCTCCCATTTCATGATCATTTCATTAAAGTCGCCCAAGAAGGACTCCAGCAAAATTTCTGCCTCGTCGCTATCTTCCGCATCCATGAGCACGCCAGCTAGCTGTTGGTCGGTTTCGCCACCAATTGAGCAGCCTCTTCCCCTTGTCCTGCCGCCTTCAAAGCTGCCAAGCATGGCAGTTTCGTGTGTGTCTCGAAAACGCCATTCTTGCTGTTGATGATACTCGTTCTTTTGTGCGGAGGCTAAGTTTGGTTTCTGATCTTCTTGTTTCTGATGCTGTTGCTGTTGTTGCTGTTGTTGCTGTTGCTGACTCTGGGTGCGGGTCAAGTGAAGCATCTGCAGATGCTCTTCGTCATCTAAAAGGTCAACCACTGTTTTGTGCAGCGAACGCACTTTTGCTTGACATGTAGTAACCTTGCTTTTGAGCTGGCGAAGCGTGTCTTGGTGTTCGCTGTTCAGAGTAGCGTTTCCAAGCAGGGCTTTCCCGTTTTTGATTATGTGAGGGCGCAGATCTTTCAATTTGCTCTTGAAATGATCGTTAATAGTCATGAGAACTGCCTCTAAGGCCAAAAACTCAAATTCTTCTTCTTCGACGCCATTCAAGTCAATGTCCATGTCAAATGTTCTCCGCTGGAGGCGAAGGCATCGCAGGTTTTCCTCCAGGTCCCGAAAGCAAGTGGAGTCTGCGCCTTCAGGAATTACTACTATGATGCGGTCCCATAATATCAGGCATCGGATTACATCCAAATTTAAAACTATGGTGTGACGACGCACGGCGATACTCATTTCTTTGCTTTTCATCGACTCAGTGTCCAAACCACTGACCAGGCGCCGCACGTCGCGCGCGTTTAAAAGCCCCCCCAGAGGTGCCTGGAAGGGTTGACGACATCCGCTGTTCATGAAGGTATTTCCTATATTGCTCGCACTTAAAGAACGCGCATGCAGTGTGCTACGACACGACATCTGTGGTGCTTGAGCACCGCCTTCGTTAGAGCAGGTGGCCGAGCCTGTGGGGCCTGGACCAGAATACGTGGAAGTGTGCGGTTGTTGCTTGCTTACATGAACTGCCCGCACAGCTTTTTGAATGTAGCTTAGCAAATCTTTGATCGGCAGCTCCATCTCCGTGGTCTGTCCTCGTTTAGGCAGAGTCAGGGTGCGCACAAATTGATGCTTGGAACTGGATCCGACTCTACGTGTTGAGGTGTTGAGGAGGTTGCAGTCTTCCCTTCGGTACCTCTCTGGATTTTTAAGAGAAAGACCTGAATCGTTTGATGCCAGGGGCAGCACATGCGGTGGATCGGATCCTCTAGCCCACTTCATGCTACGACGCGTGGCGCCAACGGACCCACGAAGCAAGCGCTGGCGGCCTTCCGCACCATCTTCTCTTTCGGCGGCATGGGCCTCGTCCGCCTCTTCTTGAGCTGCATAAGCATCAGCCGCGACGACATGGGCCAGCCATTCAAGCCCTACGTCAGCATCGTTATCCACTAATCCAGCTTCGAGGTCGATCGCATCATGCGCCCGGGCTATACCGTGACGGATGCCTGTGACCGATCCTTGCTTTCTCTGTGAAGCCTCCTCGTCATTATCACACCTATTTGATAAAATCGATGATGAAAGGCTTTCCACACCTTTATAGTCCCGCGAACCATTCTCTTGATGACTTTGTTCCGCAAACATGACGGATTCCTTTTCTCCAATTTGTCTTTTTCCAGATGTTGATGCCGATGCCACCGGTTGAAGTGATATCTGTTGCTGTTCAAGTGAATTGTCCATAGAGAAAGGACAATAACAGCTAAAACTTATTTGATACTCAATGAAAAGGCCGCTATCCTCTTCCCTTGTGCTATGTGACAACTTGACAGGTTGTGCGTTGTCGGCCTAAGACTTTTCACTTAGTGAAAATTTATTCCTTTATCGAATATGAAAAAGCTTGAGAATTCCAAAGCATGGCATGTTGGCTGTACTTATGTTCGAGATTGATGTAAATTACGACATTTTCACTTGCGAGGCCTGGACATTTTTTTCCATCAAGAAAGCAAAAAAACGGTTCACCAAAATCATGCGTAACGGCCAATCAGTCCTAAGACCGTTTGAAAGTCGGAATTAGCACCGTGACCTCCTCCACATATACCATTGGGGGGGCGTTTGATGACCGATCTGTGACCTTTGCTTCACCGGTGGTACTGCACGCGACGTTCCTTGGCGCAAGTTGAGATTATCAACTTTGTGCACCCATACAATCAGCTTCATAGGAAGTGCGCGTCCAATCGATGCTCTAAATGCTCACATCGTCGTGTGTGTATTTAGTAGTCTGGCGTCGGTATTCGATGTACCAAAGAGCAAGACAACAAAATATGTGGGAGTTTGTCCAGCGGTTCACTCTCGTATTACTTATTGTTCATTTAAATCGGGACAGAAGTGGAACTCTTCACATAGTGTTATGTGTCTGGTATTATTCACGGATGCTGCAAAATCAAACTGTACCCGCAAGTTCTGAATTTGCACTTAATGTTTTACTTGTTGATAAGAACTACGTCAACATAACTACTATACGCGTTTTTGTAATCTGTAAACCAACTATGCGCTCATTTTGCACTCAGCATTTGTCATAGTGGAGATTCAAGTACAGTGCCTGACATCACGAACGGGTCAATAAAAAAGCATCGTACCATTTAAAAAAAGCAACGTACCATACTCATTCAATCAAATTATGAATATTTTTAGGTCTACATGCTTTTATGCCAAGCGTATTCCAAACTATCCAAATCTCTCATCTTCCAAGGTCACTCAGTACCACGCGTGCACAGTTCCGACCGGGTGCCCCCATAACGCCGCCCCCAGGATGAGTCCCAGCGCCACATAGATACAGTCCCGGGAGAGGAGTCCGATAAAAAGGACGGGCGTAAGCTAGCTGGTGGAGGCTTAGACTACCATGGAAGATATTACCACCATGCAAACCAAATACTCGCTCCAAATCTAACGGTGAAAGCAAGTCGTAACCCAGTATGGAAGTGGAAAAGCCGGGAGCTTTTTCGTCTATGATTTGGAAAACCCTGCGCGCGAATGCCGCTTTGAAGTTTTCGTCCTTCCAACTTCCCACCTTTGGATCCAGAGCGTAAGGAGCGTATTGCACAAATAAAGAAGCGACATGCTTGCCAGGTGGGGCAAGAGTGCTGTCCAGCACCGAGGGGATCGTCATCTCGATAACTGGTCGGGAACTTGGCCGTCGATTCACATATGCCTCCAAATATGCATCTTCGATCTCCTGCACATTGTTTTCAAAGTGGATTGTGCCGCGATGTTGGGGACCTGCCATTCCCGCGTCGACAGATGGACAGCAAATGAAATTAGGGAGGCGATCTAATGCCAGATTTATTTTGAATACCCCAGAGGAATAATCAATATGCTTGATGCGTGTGAGGAGGTCGCGCGGCAAAGACTCGCGAGCCACGTTACTGGGAAGAAGCTCAAGAAAGGTGTGATAGGGTGTCCCATTTGAAAGAACCACGGATGCTTCTAGCCTACATTTATGATAGGTGAGGGACAAGCAATGCTCATAAGCTGTCGATGAAGTCTTGACAGAACGCTCCGAAAGAAATACTCTTACCGCGTGCCGTCCTGCATTTCCACCCCTGCGATCCTTTTTTGAGCGTCATCATACACTAACCGCGTGACCGTAGCACTTGTCACAACTTCCGCTCCCCATGCCTTCGCTGCTTCGGCAATACTCTTCGAAATGGCGCCCATCCCCCCCTCTACGTACGCCCATACGCCTTTTCGGCCCGCCGCCTCCCCCATGACGTGGTGCAGCAATACATAGGCCGACCCTGCCTGCCTGGGGCCAATCATGGCACCGATCACCGCGTCTGTCGCCAGCGTTGCCTTCAAGATATCCGATTCAAACCAACGATCCAATAAGTGAGCAGCAGGTGCCGTGAAGAGCTCGTAGAAAGGCAAAAGGGACTGACGATGCTTCCACCCCGCAGATAAAAGTGTCTTCAAAGTCTGAAGAGTGTGCCTGCGTTCCTTCCATTTCGCGGCCTGGTCGAAGGGATTCGGTGGCCCCCCATCCAGCAATGGCTCCACTAGCTCGCGGGCCTTGCCTAAAAAGTCCTCGTACTCGACGAAGGCGTCGGCGTCGCGCGTCGAAAATTGAGCGATCGACTGCCAGTTTTCCTCCTCACTGCTCCCCAGTATAAGGTGCCTGCCCGCTACATTTGTGGGAGTAAAAGAAGAAGGATCTCGAGGGAGGTATTTGAAGCCGTGTTTTTCCAAACCTAGCTCTGTGATGATCTGTGGTCGCAGTAATCCCGCGAGATATGAAGCACGGCTGAACTTAAACCCGTGCACGATCTCTTCTGTCACGGCCGCACCACCAAGCAGAGTTCTTCTTTCCAAAACCAACACGTCAAGGCCCTGCTTTGCCAGGTATGCTGCGGCAACCAGGCCGTTGTGTCCCCCACCGACGATGATGGCATCGCGCTTTCTCCGCACCGGGGCGATGAAGGGGAAAGGAGAGGTTTCATATTTGGGGCTATGAGAGGGAGGCAACGTACTGTCAACTGCATGAAGGTTGCCACATGCCCCAGTAACAGTTGATCGCCTTAGTGCCGGCCGGAGGAGATGGTTTGCTCTGATAGCTGCCCGAATTTTCATGGCATTCTAAGTAAGTGATACCTGTGCATTGGGTATTGACTGGCTTTTTATCTCTCAAGGGATAGTACGAACATTCACCACGAGGGTACGACAAAGTGATACCGCGGCGAGGCGTGTACAATGGCAGCACTAGCCATGGGGACAAGGGGAAGGGGTGTGAAGGAGGGCAATGGGAGCGACGCGCTGGTCCCGATCCCTCATGCTCCCCCAGCCACACGCTGTCCGTCTTCGACTTGGGCCTCAATGGTTATGCAGGGCCTCCTTGGGATTCACAAACGCGTACTCAGTAACGTGATGTCTTACGAGGAGCTGGCTATGTGCAGTCGGCCGTACGCGACTCCTTGCGGAACGTAGAAGGTTTTATGAGGACCTCGTATGCCCGGCCACGAATTTTTGGCTGGGTGGCAGCGAGGAATGAAGAGGACTCCCTTTCCTTGCGAACTACGATAGTGACGGTAGCATATTTTCAAGGCTCCCCGCGGTGTATTCCAGAATGGAGTTCCCACGACTACAAAATTACGTTTTTGATGAAGAGCTCTCTCGCCACTCCCTATTTTCTGGCATTGGTCATTAAACTTCCCTTGTGCGCTTGTCCATCATCACCCACTTTGACAGAAACCATGGCTGACGTCGAGGGTTTGTCCGCAGAGGAGATTGCTCGCATCGCGGAGTCGCGCAAGAAGCGCTCATTCAAGAAATTTACTTTTCGCGGCGTGGATTTGGACAAGCTCTTGGACCTGACCCCCGAAGAGCTCCTGCCCCTGTTCACATCGCGAGTCCGCCGGCGCCTCCAACGGCCTCTCAAGCGTAAGCATAAGACGTTGATTAAGAAGCTGAAAAACGCCAAGAAAAACACAGGCCCCCTGGAGAAGCCAGCCATTGTCAAGACGCACCTTCGCGACTTGGTCATCACCCCGGAACTGATCGGTTCCATCGTGGCCATCTACAACGGCAAACTCTTCAACCCCATCGAAATCAAGCCCGAGATGGTTGGCATGTATACTGGGGAGTTCTCCATGTCCTACCGGTGGGTGTTAGAGGGATTGACGAGGGAATTTACGGGAATGGTGGATTGAAGACGGGAATGGTGGATTGAGGGCCGCAGAAAGAAGGTTTAGAAGACTCAACCCTCACTTTTTCTCCGCCCTCCCTAGACCTGTCAAGCACGGGCGACCCGGTATCGGCTCTACAAACTCCTCTCGCTTCATTCCTCTCAAGTAAATGTGATTTTTTCGGTGCACGAGCTTGTGGCTGGCGGATGAGGCCAACGGACTTCTTATGTCGTCTGCTTTCGCTCTCCCTGCTGGAGATGGTTGCCTTTTTCCTCTGACCTCTGTAGGGGCGATAATGTAGAACAAAAGGCATCAAGAAATGGCAAGTGATGGACTGGTAAAGGAATAAAATCATTGCCTTGCGAGGCCTCGGCCGTGAGCTTGCGAGACAACTGTCCGCCGAACCTTTTCCCAAGAAGTTTCCGCTCGCTTTTCTTTGCTCACATTCAGAGCTCATAACATCTTGTCTAGTCTACTCGTCCCATTTACCATTGCGTCGGCGCGACGCTTTCTTTTCGGACCGTTTCTTTTTCTCCCGCAGTCTGTTCTCCTTCTCCCACTCCGTCAAGCCTGTGCGCATGTTGCGCCTTTTCGGCACCACAGCTGCCCTCGTCAACGCTTCCTCCAACTTTCTCACACATTCTTCGCGGTTCTTCAGCTGAGTACGATGCTCCTGAGACGATAAGACGAACTCCCCCAGCTTGTTCACGCGGTGTCGCTGCTGCTCAAGAAACCGGTGGCGCATGTCCTCTGGGATCCAGTCAGCGTCCTCAACGTGAAAGCGCAACTCCACGCGGGTATTCAGTTTGTTCACATTCTGTCCTCCCGGGCCTGAACTTCTAGAATAACTGAAATCGAGACGGTCGTGTGGAATCTCAAACCCATTGCGAGGCATTTCGCAATAAGGCGCAACTCGGAACTGACGAGCATCGGGTAGGGAGGAGGCTTGTCCGGATGGAAGCACTCGCCCGTAGCGCCATCTACTGCTCCGATTCGATAAGAGGGAGAGCGCGTTACGACTGGCCAACGAAAATAGACTGAAAGAAAAGGACATAACAGTGAGACTGGTCAATACGGCGCCACACAAGAGGAATGCCCGCAGTTCCTGTCGTTGCATCGCCCAATCAGGATCCAGACGGGCGTGCAAACCAGGGGCCGCGCGTCTGTGCACAGGAGGAATTAGAGCTCTTAGTAAGTCTGGAATAACTTTTTTTAGCATCGTAAGGGATAATAAATTTTTCCTCAATGGCAAGAGGTACCCTGCCCCGACATGTACCCCACTGCTAGTGCTTGCTTGCCCGCGCTCTTGTGGCACGGAGGCCACAGTGCCAGCCAGAGCGCTAATAAAACGTATCTTCTATTTGCATTGACGGGTTAAATTGCTAAGCGACGGCCGAATGACATATTAAAACTCCGTGTGACATCCTCCGCTAGCGATACTCCCGAGTGGCATCGACAGCAGATCACTGCCCGTCGAATAAAAAGCCACCTTCACAGCTCAAGCTTGTTTTCTGCCATCCGATTTCCATCCGTGCAAGTCAATAAAGCAAAAACATGCAAAAATGTTTATCAATAAATATCTTTTCCGCACGGGGTGGGGGAAGTTCCCGTCCAGGAAGAAGTGAGACCGCCTCGGAACGTACGGGCGTCGACACCGCGTCTGGCAGAGGGGCCGAAGAAGAAAAGAATTGGCTTGCAATTAAAGGTCGGCTAGCGTTTACTTTTCTTCCCGCACGTCATCATGCTAAATCAACACAAGAGTCCATAGAAGCTTACATGCCACCTAGTGCCGAGGCAAAGCGAAGCTCTCCATTCTAGGCTCCAACTTTCCTTTTTGCATTATCACAATATGTACACCATCTCCAATGCTAATTTCTCTTTCGGCTCCGGACAAAAATGCATTTTTGACCACCTGAAAGGCTTCTTCGCAAGACAAGGGCGCGTTATTACTGTTCAATTTGTTACCGTCTTGTGCCATAAATTGATCTAAAACCGGCTGTATCAGCTCCTGAGCGGGACAAGGAAAACGAAAGAAAAAACAGGCAGGAAAACATAGAAGCTGAGTAGAATCATGAATGGGGGCACGGAAGGCAAGGCATCATGCATACCTGGCCTCTACCGCAGCATGCTGCCGGCACTCGATTGAAGGAGCCGATCACGTCGTAGCTGTAGACAGCCCCCTGGCCTTTGGGAAGGATGCAGTGCTTTTAAATCTAAGTTCGAGAGAATGTCATGCACGATGGAGTATAAGACATAGAGTCAGCATCTGTCCTCGTCTCACCTAATGCGTTCAAACCGGCCACCAGGTTCAGAGCGTAAACGGGCTGTAGCCGGTGCATGTAGAGACGGTTGGACAGAAAGGTGGCGAGGGCCGCAGTACCGATGGCACCCCCGTGCTTTGCCTCGAAGCAGCTCAAGTCATAGGCCAACTGTGAGCAGGTCAAAGTGTGAGGCGACATGGTTCAGCTCGGACTCACCCTTCCTTCCCCACAGAATCATTGCCCCTTTACCTCATGCCGTAGTGTAGTCACGTCCGCCCAGCTTCCAGCCATTCCCACAAATGTGCAAGGAGAAATTTCGATTAATCGGCTGACGTTACGCGTGCGGATTCGATAGTCTGAGCTCAACCGCGTATCAGCAGCTACAATACAGTAGTCTGGTCCTGCCACAGCTACGACTGTCCCACCGTTGTCCTCCACCATGTCAGGAGCCCATTGATAAGGTTGTGCGCGACGCGTGGGAAGAAACTTCTCGAGTGATGAGCCATAAAAATCTCCTGATGTCGTCCTGAAATAGCCGGCAGGCCTCTCGCCGTCTCTACAGAAGCCGGGGATCGGCAACCGGGGCCCATCGTCAAGCGCATTTGGTGGCATTGAGTACGTCCACGGCTGTGACGAGTGAGTCCAAGCTACTCGAATCAGCCCAAGAAAGAGAAATTGGGGAACACAGAAATTCCCGAACATTTTCCGGTACTTATCTCCCAGGGCGCTGAAACCTGCTAGAACCCGCAAAACCTCCTGTGTCATGTTTAGAAGATAAAATCATTTAGCAGCCCGGCGTCCAAAAACGTGAAATTGCAAAGCGAAAAATGAGAAAGGAGGCTCAAAGAGGATACAAAGGCCAAGATCAGAGTTCAAAATACGTCATAGTGGCCGTAAGAGGGCAGCAGAGTATAGCGTTTTGTGCGAGGCTCTCAGCGAAGGGGACAGGGCGCGAAGAGCAGGAGACCGGAGGGGCTGAGGAATTAGCCTTTGCCACGGACAGGCCAGAGATGGCCAACGATATCTTGCCGACCTTGCTTATGCGCCGATGCCGTGTAAGAAGGTCGGTGAGGGTGCTGATCACATTCCTCGGGGCCGCGATGAATTTTTCATGTCATTCCATCAACGCCCATCGCCGACAGCTTCCACAAGCGAGGTATATTGTACGTAACAATTACTATTTAAAGTTCTCACGCGAACTGTACACGCCGTGTACAGGCGAGCTTCAGGGGATACGTCGGAAGGTGCTAAATACAGGGTGCCTTTTTAGGTGTCCTATGGCGGACCGCTCTTTCGAGGCCGGGGTAAGAGGAGAAGGGACGATTAATAGGGGGAGGCCGACACAAGTGACTGGGCAGCCTCTAACATTCATCTTGAAACATGGATAACAAAACAGCTGGACTCCTTGGAGCTTGAAGAGTCGGAATTATATAATGGTTTGGAGACCAGTGTAGCAAGCTCACAATTGACTGACTTTTTGGTCCAGGTATGTTCAAGCCTTCTTGTTGATCCGTCAATGCGCCGCGCCGATTCATGCTCTTTTGGCACTTCATGACCAAGTCGGCGATTTCAATTTGTGTTGTGCATCGGACTTCTTTCCTGCACAACCTCCACATTATCTCTTTCTGATTTCAACCCGACTGAAACAGCACGGTGTCCTATCGCCGTCGCGGGCCGGGAAGGAAGGCGTGGACGCGCCCCCATCACCGCCATCCTCGCCGCTGCAGGCCCAGGCCCCGACACATTCATTGCCGTCGTCCCCGCAACGGACACAGCCCGCCTCCTTCCCCGGTGTGATCGCGCACACCCCGGAGAAAAGACATTCGACGAGACCTCTTCAAGGCGCGGATGGCAGCAGTCATGAGGAAAACTTTCGATCGCAGGGGCACAAACAAGACATTTTGAATCAAACACCGCGCAGCGGTATCTCCAGCTTAGGGCTGACCTCCCCTCCACGCCATCCCTATCAGCCAATCCACCAGGGCACTGGAGGCGAGGCCCTCCCAGCGCCACGGCGATCTTGGGACACCCCAGCCGCTCCCGGGGGCCCTGGGTCTTTGATCCCTCCCTCCCCGTTCCCGCCCTCGACGTTTTCTTCGTGGGAGGCAGTCAATCGTCTCTTGCGGCAGGAAGGTTATCGGTCTGTGAGCGGGCGGGACGAGCCCGGCGAGGTGTTGGGGGTGCTCAGGCAGCTCATCCGAGACCGCCGGGAGATGGGGGAGCTGCTCAAGACCTATCAGTTGGAGCGGCAACGACAAGACAGCGAGCAGCGCCTGGTAGAGGGCCGGCTCGAAGGTGTGGAGCGTTCGAAAGGCGACTTGCGGGAGATGCTGCAGGCGGCAGAGCAGCGAGCCAGGGTGCTGGCGGGCGACGTGGAGAGAGCCAAGAAAGAGGGAGCCGAGCAGCTTCGTGAGTCCAAGGCCAAGTGCGCGCATTTGCTCGCAAAGCTGCGGCAGTCAGAACATCGTGTGAAAACGCGGGAGGCACACATAGACAAAATCAACAGCAAGTTGGAAGCGCTGGTGGGTGATGGGCGAGGGGAGGAAGGCGGGTGGGAAGTTGATTTGCGTCTCTTCGTTCATTCTCACCCAATGTGCCCATCAACCTTGAATTCAACACAGATTGCGAGGGAGGCCAAAGAGAGAGAGCAACAGAAAGAGGTCCTTCGCCGGCTCAATCCCGGAAAGCTTGCGCCGAAAGACGGGAAAGTGGCAGAGATAATCGGGGCCCTGGAGGCGGCGAGGCAACGGGCATCCGGGGAAGCGAGGGCTCTGAAAGCAGAGATGTCTTTCTTGAATGACATGCTGAAAGAGAAGGAGAATTACATAGCTCGCAGAGAATGTAGTGGGGCTTGGACGGCGCTTCCTGAGGGAAAGAACATGATCCTACCGAGCCAGAAGACAGGCGCGTCCGCCGCGTATCGCATGCACTGCAATAGGCGCGAAGAGAGCCCCGACAAGGGCGGGATCGGGTCCGGTATGCAGCATCTGTTGGAGCATGTTCAGGGGCTTGAACGGGCCCTGCGTCACGCCGATAGGCGGGAGCAAAGCCTCAAGCAAAAGGTGTCGGACCTGGAGGAGGCCAAGGCGGGGCTACAGACGACAGGGATGCGCACGGAGGCAGAGATCGATAGTCTGAAAAAAGACCTGAAAAGTAAGCCGGCAAGAACAAGAGAGTCAACGAGAGGCCGTTATGAGTGCCTCGGTATCCTATAGGTGCTATGTCTCTTGATGATAACCTTATTGCCCACACGCACAGACCGGCCGACGCTGACGGAGTGGAATGCAACCCAGAAACAAAGAAAGGATCTGGAGGCCCGCCTGAAAAATGCTCTACAAGAGTTGAGGTGAGAATTTTGTGGGCTGCATGCAAGAACACCTTGTCACGACTCAGGCAATGCTTCCGTCTCCCTTTCCGCGCCATATCCAGAGAGTCACAGTCAAAGGCACCTTTGTCGACAGTGGCCCGTGCGAGCAATGGAGGCTCGAAACAGCACAAGGCACAGCAAGAGAAAGCGCTATCTGAGATCTGCCGCCTGCTGCAGGTGCAAGAACTCGCCCAGGTCGTACCGGCAGTTGCGCGAATGGGCGAGGCCATGGCTGCCATTCCCCTGCTGGAGACTTTCGTCAAAAATGTCTGTGGCTTTCTTGCGAGATCGATGCTGCCCAATGGTCAGCATCTCTCGCCCGAGGAGGCTCTTCGCCGCATGCCTATGGCCGACGCTATGGACGCGCTCCGTGACTGGGCCAAAGAAATGCAGGACATTCGTCAGCTCCAGCGTCTGCGGTCCCGTCTTGGCACCATCTTATGCAATCGGGACGGCAAGGGCACTTTTCCAAGAAAGGACGATGCCGGTGGAGTGGAAGACAGGAAGGAGAGCATGCCCGACGACGAAACGCTCCTCGGGGAGGTGGCCGCCTTGATAGCCCTCGAACACGACGTCTCGGCCTCTCGCCATGGAAAAGAACAGGTGGAAGGGTACTTGGCGGCGCGGCCCGACATTCTCGTGAATCGAGTGGTCCAGCATTTCCAGCAACTGTTCCAGGTCAAGTCCCTGGAAGGGCTCTTTCCCAAGATGAACGAACTCTACCTCTTCACCTCGGAGATGGCCGTCTTCACTCGCGTCCTCAAATCTATGCTCCGCCTCGCCCCTACCTGTCCAAACAATACGTTGCTGATTGCCTTGCAGAAGGCGATCCGCCAGGCCCGCGGCAAGCGGACTAAAGGGGCTCGGACGCAGCCTCGAGTCTCACGCGCATCCGTGCTGGAGGGCGTCCCCGAGGAGGGAGAGAGTGAAGATGACCAAGAGGAGGACGTAGAGGGCAAGGGCGTGGAAAGTGGTGTTTTTTTTTACCGCTCAGTAGGTCGGCAGGAGGTTGTGGAGGACGAGGTGCGCAGCGGTAACCGAGAAGGGAAGGAGGACGGCGACTCCGTCAACGACGCTTCTCCACTGTCCGACGGACTGAGCAACGCCGATGGATACATCTATAGTCACGTCATGAATCCGAGTGGAGATGACTTGGGACAGAGCAAGAGTGACGCTGAAAGGGAAGAGGAGATGAGTGTCTTCTCAAGAGCGACTTCAGTGATTTCCGAGTCGACCGCGTCGGTTTCCTCTTCCACCTCTGCTGCTTCTTCCACGCGGCCTGGCGATCAATTTGATGTGAGCAGCTTCGATAAGTCATCCATAGTGGATTTCCGTCTGCTTGGCGTCTTGAGCGCGGCAGAGTCTCGCAGTCGGGACTCGCCTCTTCCTCCACCGCGTGGCCCCCCCGACGCTCCTTCGCAACGTTCTTCCAATGTGTTGACATCCTCGTTTGCATCATCGACTTCTTGGACTAGGCCACTTCCTGGTAAAATTCACAGTAGATCAACGGGGGGAAGTACAGCTATGAGTGAACGCATTTCCCATGGGCTTTCCTCGTCCGCCGCCTCAGGCCTCCTGAATGTCTTGTCGTTTGCAGAAAGCGGAAATGTAGCCGCCTTCCCAACGCCGGCGAAGGCAGAAATCGTCGTTGAAGCTCGTAATAGTCGATCTTTCACCTCTTCTATGTAAAAGAAAAAGCAAACGCTTTATAAACATGTCATGTTTCATGAATCAATCGTTTGTAATTCCTCAACCGGCCTTGCTGCTCGCGCCTGGAAAGACACGTCGACGCCATCGCCGACTTAGGGGCGAGGGGCAGGCACTGTCTGCGCCGGCAACTACTTCCAAGCCCACGACCCATGTCACTTTGAACTCAAATGCGTATCCAACGGCAGCAGGCCCCAAACTACAGGAGTATAGGTCGCGGTACAGGCTGCGAATTCCGTAACCAAGACTCGTTTGCGCGCCCTTGCGTCGATTATTGTCTCCCTCCCCGCGGTGGGGCAAAAAAATGGTAGGTTGATAGTCATGTTACGGCCCCAGCCATGCCTTTAAATTGGTGACGTTGCCTTTACATGAATTGGACGCACGATCGGATATTCGGCGGATGCGATTATTTGCTTTCGCAAGATCGGGTTGAGTCCTCAAACCTTGCTCATCTTGAACCGCTCTTACTCTCATCACGTACATGTGATGGACTAGTGTGCAGCTTTCTCTTATGTGTTGACGCCCCAGTGGCACAAATATTCAACTTACCAACACACGCTTGACGTGCACCCGCAGTTCTCACTTCTCGCGGGCTTCATCAAGTACCTTTTCTCCAAAACGGAAGTGCACGTTCTAATCCTTGGGCTGGACCACGCGGGAAAGACCACGCTGTTGGAGCAGTCGAAGGGAATTTTTCGAAAAGTGCAAGGCATTCCTCCAGAGAAAATAACGCCGACAGTCGGTCTAAATGTTGGAAAGATGGACATCGAGGGCTGCTTTGTGATCCTGTGGGATCTGGGAGGCCAAGTGCGAATGCGTTCCATCTGGGACAAATACTACGCGGACGCTCACGGTGTGGTCTTTGTGCTCGATGCTGCTGATGTAGGCCGTTTTGAGGAGGCGAAGCTTGCGTTCGCCAGCATTTTGGACCATGAGGACCTCGGAGACGTCCCCGTCTTGCTTTTTGCGAACAAACAGGACCTGCCGGGGGCACTTTCAGAGGAAGACGTGGCGGAGTCCTTTGAGATAGACAGGGTGCTGCGACACAGGGTGATACAGGTACATTCTTGCAGTGCGCTGACTTGTGAAGGCCTAGAAAGTGGGGTCCGGTGGCTGGTGCAGGAGGCCAAGGGGCTGGCAAGGAAATTGGATTGAGATCTCACATGAACGACGGAATGTTGAGAGGGACTGACAGCTACAAAATGGCCGGAGCCCCGAAAATAACTTGTACCATGGGCGCGTTCAAAATTCCGCAAATAAAAGTATCAGGAAGAAGTAAAGAGAATTGAAATCGCGGTCAGCTTAGTACTTTTCACACTCCGTGACCTATGCCCGGTAGTGTACGAGACCAGGGCATCGAAGGAGGCGAATTCTTTTTATTTCCTGGATGATTCCGTACGACTATGTGCTCTACTTTGAGTCCTAGATATTCCACTCCATCCTTACATAAATTACACGAAGGAAGACAGGCGCGCGCCTCCCGGCCCTCAGAATCATCTACAAGAGGAGACAAGGCGTACAGTCAAATGCCTCCACCTTCGATCTCCATCACCCTCTCTCGCCGCTCCCGTACGGCTCTGTCCCCTTCTTCTCGTGTCGTTATACTTGTGTGCTCCACCTCAACACTTCCCACGTCGGAAACATCGAATGCCGAAGCGGCTGGTCGTGAGCTTGGTTCCTCATCTGCTTCACTGAGCATGGCGTTATCTCCAAGCACAGCCCAGCTGTCCCCGTAGAATTTTAGCAAGTGCAATACGACTCCGTTCGTCCAGCCAAAGCCTACCTGAGGGTAGTATTCACCGCCTTCCCCCCGCGCTCCTGGTATAAAGGCGTTGTACTTCTCGTGCATGTAGCCGCTGTTGGCGAAGCCCAAGTAATTGCTCTCCAGCCATGCCTTAGCCAGCTCCTCTGCCAGTTGAATGCCTTCGGAGATATTGGTGCGGACCAAGCCCTCGATCATTAGCTGCTGTAATGGCGGCCAGGCGTTGGGTCGATCCCACTGCTCTCTCGTACTTTTCACCGTCGTCTGCAGTCCGCCGACCTGTACAAGCGCGCTTGCTTTCAGCGTCGCAATGGCCTGGGCCACCTTGATGGAGCCGTCCGTCACGAGCGGATTTGCGGTCAACCCCGCCCACAACGGAATAAAATTCGATACCGACGTGGCGCCGCCTCCTGGAGACGGCCGGCCCGCGTGGGAAAAGATCACATAGTCTCGCCACATCCCTGACTCTCCGTCCCACATGAACTTGTCCATGGCTACTGCTCTTTTATCTGCGCTTAAACTGTACTTGATTGCTGTGGGCGACGTCAGGATGTCGGCCGCCTTTCTTTCGCTGGGTCGCAGATTAGTTGCCCTGAATGGGAATTTCGGGAGCGTTGCTGAGCTTTGAAGCTCGTGAAGACGGGCCAAATTGCGCTCCATGCGATAGAGGTATGCGTTCAGCTCCACGGGAAGCACGTTGCTCGTTTCAATTGCGCTCATGGAAAAGGTGCCATTGGGACCGGGGGGGATCCATCGCGAGGAGAAATCCCAGCCCGACTCGGCGCCCGCGGCTATGTTGGCGAACAAGCCTCCGTGCATTTCCCATGTTCCGTTAGCCTCCGACTTGCTTGCGAGATCCTCCTTGAACGATTCTGGCCGCGGGTAGCTCGTCGAAGTCCAATACCGGTTGAGCACATGAGCGTGGCCTTCTTTGTCCTCCAACGCTACGGCGTGATTGCCCTCTTCCATCCAGAAGGTATACTCAGCGTCCAGAAGGGTGGTTGCGGAGGCTACAAAATCTGCGTCTGTGACATCATGTAAGGGATTTATCGGTTATCCAGGTATTGTCGTAGCAGGATGTAAAAAGCGCCGGTCAGGAAGATCAAAGGAAAGCTGCCTTATAGACCAAATCTCACATTTTGTATTCCGCCAATGCATCAAGAACTCTCGAAGGCTCATGCACCGTCTCCTTCCAACACAAGCCTTTCGATGACCACCAGGCACGACACTCACCTTCCATAAGACCAGCGTCAGCCTCCAGTAAGGCCAGCACCATCTCCGAGAGCAAAGGGGGCTGGGAGCGGTTCAGGTAGTAGATACGGCCGCCATTGGGCACGAAGCCAAAGTTGGCCACGTCGTCCAACAAGTTCTGCACCAGGCCCCGGGCAGTGTCCTTCATGTCGCAGGCCAAGAGCCCCAAGACGATCCAGTACGAGTCCCAGTAGTAGCTTTCCCGGAAACGCCCGCCAGGGATTACCACTGGGTGCGTGCGCCGCAGGATCGAGTACCGCTGCGGGTTCAGGAAGACGTCGTCGGAGACCTTGCGTGTCAAAGAGGCGAAGGCCTGGTTCAAGGTTTGGGCCCATGCGTAGTAGGAGGAGCCGGGTGTCAGGCTCTGCAAAACGGAGGGCGAGTCGGTGAAGTCTTGGGGCTGTATGGCCACTAGCTCCGAGCCTGGGGTCGAGAAGTGCTCACTTACGAAAGCAGCGAGGATTTTCGGGTCTTTTCTTTCCTCAGGTCTGAGGGCATAGAACTTTTCAAGGACCACCTCGGGATCCATACGCATGGACATGTCTACAAACTCCTTCGAGTCTTGGAAGATTCCGGCCGTCTGGACTGCCTTCAACAGCTCGCCCTCGCAGAAGACTTTACAAGCTCTTTCTGCAGGGCTGTCGAAGGCGCGCTTTCGGCGCTGCCAGACCCATGACCCTACCCTAGAGCTGCTCGCGGCCCCAAGTTGTCTGCGTTAGAAGAAGGCGTGGAGTGAGAGTCAGGGCGACAAAATATCAGGACACGAGGGATCGGGCCGAAGGCCGGTGCACACATGTGAAATTTATCATTCGGTGTTCGAAACAGCATGCTCGCTTCACCTCTCCTTCCTTCGCTTTCAAAAAAAGACCAGGTAGACGTGCAAACAAAGCTCGTTCGCCTACTAACCTGTCACCACGTCGTAGGTCGGCCTTCCCCTGCGCAAGGACCTGGTGCCTTAGCGGCAAAGATGCTACGCGTCTTCGAAGACGAGATGCAATGCCCGGCTTACGATTCAATTCGTCTGTTTGGGTGCCTCTCCAACAGCTTAGCAGGCAAGTAGCCGCTAATAACGCGCACCAAAAGAAAACATCTCTGCCGCGAAGAGCCCACGACGACAAATTTGGACCTCTCTGGCGTTTGGGGGTGATAAACGATCCATAGTCTCTGCGCATCCCATCCCAGCCCCCGCTATGGGTCCTGTGTCATATTGCTTTCGACTGTGAGATTAAATCGTGCTAAACGCGGTATGGATATGTCTGAATCGTTTCCCCTTCGCCTGTGCCAGACCCGCCCCCTTCAAGTCCTCGTCCGCTCTTGGCGCTTGAGCCGCGGGCGAGTCTGTTCCGAGACGAGGTTGGAAATGAAGGCTGCGCCACAGCGACTGGCGTGTGTCCCCCTCCGCCGTGATAAATTCGATGCCGTACTTTTTCTTCGAGCCATGCGCTCATCGT
>Ga0209925_1000521_pt1 | contig 19722 bp, 23 predicted proteins | sample SalPonR2_A_D1_MG_FD_185702 | JGI IMG/M metagenome (GOLD analysis project Ga0209925, IMG submission 185702) | Salt pond soil microbial communities from South San Francisco under conditions of wetland restoration - Salt Pond MetaG R2_A_D1_MG... ...
CCTTGTCTTTTGACACTCCGCGTCACTCGTTGCAGGTATAGCCATAACATAAATTTTTTGATAATCATTATTTGCCATTATAGCTTGACTATAACTGCCGCCGCTCAACTCATTATAATAAGGTTTACCACTATCTCCATCAACATCCACTATATCATTATTATCGGTATCAAGATTAGCCGAGTCTGTTCCCGAAAGGTAGAGCCAAGAGTAATTACCGCTTGACACTTCGGCTATTGTAGTTGGTAAATCTTCATCATATATAACCGCTTCACCAATAACTGGTCTCCTGTCTGACAGTGTTGTGCTTCCTAATGCATAAGATGTAATATTACCACCACTTGCCAAATAAGTCCCGATATTATCGTGAAACTCCTTATGTGCCCGGTGCCCCATTAAACCGTGAACCTCTCTTAAACAAAAATTAGCACCATTTCTGAAAACAATAGCAATTAAAATCTTATTAAATGGAAAACTTTCAGGGTCAGTACTCCAACTGGCTGATGTTCCGTCGTGTGTTAAAAAATATGTTGTTGGAGTCCCCGCGGGGTCATCGTGTACCGGGCTTTCCCAACCGTCAACAAGATCAGAAACCTCTTGCCCTTGAAATAAAGCCTCTACAATATGAGAGCCATTATCTGAAAGGGTTATTGTTCTCGTTGTTGAGTCATAACTAACATCAATCCAAGGGTCAACAAAACCTGTAGGCTCGTCTGTTTTCACGTAATTACCTAAAAGTGTATCAATATTACTTGAATTTGTTGAAACATCTCCACTTAAAGTATTAATATCAATTGAATTTATAGTGCCCAGATTATTAATATCCAACCCACCTGCATCATTCCCTGCTGTCAATACCTCTGATAGTGTGTGTGCATATACAGCAACCCAAGTACTTGACAAATAAGATTTTATACTTTCTTCGTTTTTATTAAGTACAATCATACCTTCAATCGGAGCAGTCTCCGTCCATTCGCTTCCACTCCAGGTATAAACATAATCTTCAGCTACCTCTTGTGAAGTTTCTGAGCTTGTGCCAGTAGCAGTATTTATATACCTATCCCCCTTGACAGGTGAGGCAGGTTCTTCAGAAGTTAAATCAATCTCACTCTTTACAGGTACGATCCAATACTGTGACCCTGTACGATTAATTAAATCATCTATATCATTATAATTTTTATAATAATACATATCTCCAGCCGCATCTTTAAAGGCTATTTCATTTGTATCACTTGTAAAGCCAAGCATCTTACTTTTCAATGTGCTTGACATATTTTCCTTTGTGTCAACGACTCGTATCACATCATATAATAAATCTGCCATCCTTAAGCTCCTTCCAAAACATTTTCACTTCTGTCACCGCTTTCGATAATATCTTGTATTCTATCACCGCTTTCAATAATATTACCAATATCAAAAACATCCTGCGGTTCAAAAGTAACTTCTATTTCAATACGTTCATCTAATATACTTACCATACTAATAAAACCTAATAATGTTTCATCATTTGTTATAATATTATCACTAAACTGCACTTTGTCAAGTAATTCAAGACCTAAATTCTCAGATGTCAATGGAAGTGAATATTTTATTTTTATCTTTCTGTAGGCCGTATATTCAACTAAATTCTTTAAAAATTTAAATGCACTACTATCAACGCCTTGATACTCACTCGTAAATTCCCCTGTGTCAATAAACCAATCTAATTCTGTTTCATTGTCTTTAGGTGTATTTGCATAACCTACTTTTTTATAACTATCATTGCATATTTCCCAAATCTCTTTACCGTCTGCATAACCATTTTTTAAACCTGTAAAGTAACTCTGCCAGTCCCCATCCGGGGCCGGAAAACTCTCATGATCAATATTATTAACAGCGAAAACTCTTTCGTAATCTTGTGTAAATTGATTGTAGTGATACCTTATTGTAAAGTTATTATATAAGTCGTAAATCGGAGTTATCTCTACATCTTTTATGCTTCCCGCTAAAATATTTTGCTCATTATGCACAACAGGTGTTTTAGAACTCTCTCGCCAAGCTTTTAACATTCTTTTACCGTCACTTTTAGGAACTAAACAAACAAAACTTTCTTTACATAATTCATCTAAGTATTTGTAAAGATTTTTTTGTTTTGTTATTTGTCTGCCTACGTGCCAATCAGAACGAGTACTTTGCAAATTACTATAGTCTATATCTGAGCTTGTCAAGCCACCGTATTTTTCAAGCAATAGCCTAAAAGTATTATAAACATTGTTTGTCTCACTGCCCTCATATTCTTCACCTGTAAAGTTTTGGGTATATAATTTCCCATTGTCAATAGCCACATTATCTTCACTTATTAAATGTAATTCTTTAAATTTTACCACAGCATCTTGTAAAAGCTCTTCCTCAGCAAACAATACCCTATAAGCTCTAATATGCATCTCAACATAGATTATATTTACTCCAACAACATCTATTAGATTCTTAAAAGAATCAGGAACCTTTAATTTACTTTTAGCATCACTATAAGACCAAATTGCTGATGTTAAACGGGTACCACCAAAAATGCTTTTAGGTGTTAAATTAAAATCTCTTGATCCAGAATTATACAAATCTGTTATATCAATCTTATCATTTTCTATGCTATATTCGCTAAAAGGAGCAGAATTAAAATCATTACTTGTCACTGTTTTAAATTTAAGATGCATTTCTAATTTGTCAAGTTCAGTAACCACATCGTTTTCATCAGAAACTTCGAAGTGAAAATTTGGTGTAATGTAAATATCTTTATCTTTATCAAAGCTTTTCCAAAAAAAGGCAAATGTGGGCTCAACTTTAGCAGCTGAAGAAGCATACATACCCAAGCTAACCGGTATATTGGTATAAGCGATAGCGTCAGCAGGCATTTGTAAATTAGTATCATTATCTCTATCTTGTAACTTTTTAAAAGGGTTTGTAAAGTAATCCTCAAATTTTTTAAATTCCCATTCCCGATCTCCTTCAACATAAGTCCAAAAACCAGTATCCCATTTTCTTTCGACAAGCTCTGCATCTTCAACGCCATACTTTAAAGAAAACTCCCCCTCATTGTCAAGAGAAAGATAAAAATAATCATCATCATATCCAATAACAGATCCGGAGATGTCCTTTACAGAATCATCTTCATATTTTTTTAGTGGTACAGGATCAGCATTGCCATTAAGGCTGCACACTGCTTTTGTATCACTCTCTACAAATTGAAAATACCACCAATTTTTAAAACCATCTTCTTCAGCATGCCCTGAAATTTCGATAAAACCATCAAGAAACACTTGAATTGTCTGCCAGTCAACTCGATTGATGTTTGTCGGGAAAACTGTTTCACCAGTGTTTGTAATTCTGAAATAATACTGTTTATTATTTATTAAAGTATAACCATCGTTGATATTTACCATAATATTGTCAAGATAATCATCATAAAAGCCGTGTGCCTTTTCAATACCGGGCAAAACTTTTAGAGTTAACCTTTGTAAACCTGAGACTGTCTCTGATAATGAAGCAATCAACGGCGGTGTTAAAGGTGTCTTTTTATATGAAAGTAAATGTATTTTATTATATGGCACATCTCCGATTGAGATCGGCACAGGCTTGCCATTGTAATTATCCGGCACATTCTCATATTTTGAAACGGTAGTATTTACAGGCGGGAATTTTTTGGATTTATGAAGTTTTTGAAAGCTATCAATACATTTTATTTCGTATTCTTTTTCATTTCGGGGATCATCTCTTACAGTTCCAGTCCACACCAAATTAAAAGTGTCATCTTGTACTATATAATACTTAATAGTTTTACCTGACAGGGAAATATCGTTTACATTTAGGAAATACCAATATTTACTACTATTCTCAATCTTAAATCTAAAATCTGATAAAGTCCCGTACTCTCCCGTTTTATCAATATTTACCTTTCTTACAGCTTTACTTATGCTATTTTCTATTAAAAAACCTGTATAAAAAGTGTCACTCCAGCCTGCTTGGTCAGGCCGGCCAGTTACAAATCTTATAACACCATTATCAATAGCATAATCTATATTAGTTATTGTTGTACCTGTAAATATCTCTATTGCTTTATAATACATTAAAAAACCTTTGCAGCTCTTATTCTAAACTTGTACCTATCAACACCATACTTACTAACCTCTTTAATTTCTATGATTTTACAATATATCCCCGCTTCATAATTATAACCAAAAGGATCCGATATTGTAAAGTTTTTTATAGTACTATCATTCACAATATAATTGGATGTTCTATTTATCCTATAATTATTAAGTAAACCTTCCGCCTCGCTTTTAGTAAATACAAAAACACCGCTAAAAATAGCTTCATCAGAATTGTCATCATATATAAAATTATTGTTATTTTCAATTGTAAAGCTTTTTACAGCAGAAAAAGTATTACCGGTTTCATAACCAAAATCCAAAAAATTCAATTCCGGAAATGTGGTATTTGATGTAAAGGCAGGATTAAGAAGTCTTATCTCAAAAGTAAACTCGCTTGTATTTAAAGACCTATTTTTTAGTTTAGAATAATCCAACACTGTAACATTAAGATTTTGGGTATAATCAATATGCTGTCCGAAAATACACTCATCACTTGCAAACTCGCTTAATGTCAATGTATGGTTTTCGGCATCACGATTAACTTTAATTAAATCTATTATATTTTTTATATTTGCATCATCACCAGTAATCTTTAATTCAGCTTGATATATGTCCGCCTCTTCCCTCCTGTCAATTGCTTTATAATTACCATTTGAGACACGAAACCAGTCAATTGCAAACTTACTATTGTTTTTATAATCTGATACTTTAAGATCAATTGTTGTAGTATCATAATTAATTAACACCAAAAAACTCCATCTCATTTAAATTCTTATTGATATCTTCTGCCATCTCATAGCCTGACTCTGCTGTTGTTGTTACATTTACAGTAACATTATTATTCGCAGTCTGTAAATTCGGCTGCCTTATAGCACGCATAAAATTCATTTGGTCTGCTTTACTTATGTAGGCCTCCCCTTTATTTGCCCGTATATTTGCCGTGTCGCCTTCCGCTGTTCCTTCCTTTACAAATCCAGAAGAAGTAAACTTCTGACTTTTTATTGTGGCGACTTTAGCCATACCCGCCCCCACAGCTGTAGCAGCTGCAGTGGCAGCAAGCGGAGGGAATGCAGCATAACGCGTATAAGCCTTTTGTGCTGCTTTATAAGTATTAATTATAGTCTCAGTAACTGCAATGCCCTTTTGTAGTTGTGCAAATTCTTTGCTATCTTTGGCGGCAGCCTCAAAAATAGTTGACAGATTACTTGTAATATCTGAAAAAGCCTGTATTTTTAAGCGCTGTATTCTTTTAGATTCTTCTGCGGCTTTCCTCTCCTGTTCGTTTTCTTTTTGTAAAGCCCTCCGGTGTTGTGCTAATCTTTCCTCTAAATATTTCTGCCGCATCTCATTTTGTTTAAGTTCAAAAAGCTCATTTAGTGCCTTCTCGCCTTCTTTATTTCCCCTGACAAGTTCCATTTTTTTATTATACCACTGTCGCAGTTGCTCATATCTTTTGTTTAGACCCTCCTTTTGACGTATTGCAAGTTCATTTTGTAAATTAATAACAGCAGCTATTCTTTTTTTATTATCACCGCCTCCCTCTTCCGAATCTCCAGTATCTTTACTTCCCTGGCTTTTAATCTGATCTAAAAGTTTTTGTAAGTTATTTACAGTCTTTTTAGCAGTACTTTCAGACTCTTCTCCTGTTTCTTTCATCTCCTTCTTGACACCTGCGACACGTTTTCTGAGTTCTTCCAGTGCACTACCACTCGTCTTTAACTCTTTTGCTGAGGGGAGGTTGGCAGCGTAATCAGAACCAAATAATCTTTTAATTCTATTTAACCGATTTTCAATTTTGCTATAATAACTTATTCTCTGATCCTCCAATAAACCTATTAGCCTTATCTTGTCTTTCTTGTTTTTTATCTCTTGTAAATCTAAGCCATTAACAATATTTTCCTGTACCCCCGTGTACTCAGAAACATTACTTATCATTTTTTTAAGCTCATTAACACTTAGATTGCGCACATTTTTTAATTTCTTTTCAATACCTACCGATTTTTCTGTGACATCAAGAAGGTTTTTTTGTGCTAAATAAACCAATTGCGTATTGTCTTTGTTTCCTTTTAAAACTTTGTTATGTTTAGCCATTGCCACAGCCGCTTTTTTAATTAATTTACCATACCACTTAACAATATTGGGTATAACATTTAATGTCGCCTTATTCATCACACGCAAAACATTAACAAAACTTCTTGCGTATTCTTTAAGAGTCCTTACTACTTCGCCCATTAAATTTCCCGTAGCTTTAATAATGACTTTTATTCTTTTACCTAACTCTTGAAAATATCCACTTTTATTTAATTTATTTAAACGCTCTGAAATACTTGAAATACCGTCTGACAAGTCTTTAAATATTGTACCTGTCAAATCACGTGTAGCGACTTTTACACGGCCAACTAATGTGCTCCAGCTCCCTGTAAATGTTTTACGCATATCACGCATTGTGCCAGAAACCTTCTTCAATTCCTCTTGTAAAGTTTTCCACGCTTCACGGTTTTTACCCTGCTTCTGCAGAGCTTCAATTTTATTTCTTGTTTCCCCACTGACAAGACCTAACTCCTGCATACGCATCATTGCTTCCCCGATAGGACGACCTGATTTTAAGCCGGTATATGCACGACCAACCCACATACTCATATTCCGAAAACCTATGCCTGCAAAAGATGCAGCATCACCAACGAGCTCTAAACTATTCCCGGTAGATAAAGCCTCACCACCAAAACTTTGTAAAACTTTACTACCTGCAGCAACCTTCTCAACTTGGTAAGGAGTAACCATCGCAAAAGACTCTAACTCTTTCATTCTTGATTTTGCCTCTTGCATACCGCCAAGCAAAGGCTTAAATTGCATCTGTAAATCTTCAAACTGTGAGTTTACATTTAAGAGGGATTTTGCAAGTACACCTGTCACAACAGTGGCTAAAGTACCAGCAGCGACTTTTGCCATTCCAAAACCACGAGAAATCTTTTTTGTGTTTACTTCTGCAGTACTGCCAGTCCTTTTAAGCTTGTTTCTTATCTTCTGCAAAGAGTTTGATAATTTGTCTTTTGCATTTATAATAACATTAATATTTTCCGCCATTTGCAAACCCTTACTTTATATTATATGTTAAGCCTTAACATTATTTTGATTTTTTCTTAACTTATCTAACTTTTCAGAAAACTCTGCCAAAAGTCTTTCATAAGTAAAGATCATATCTACATAATTACTGTTTACGTCTTTAAACTCCTTTGATATACTGTACATTTTATAAAATCTATGTTCTTGTATTGCATAAATTAAATCTTTGCTTATATAGTTCAAAGGACAGCTATAATATTCCTCTTCGTCAATTCTAAATACTGGTTCATTGCTTATACCTTCACAGTTTAGCTTCTTTTTCAAATCTTCGCTACAGCCCTCACAGTTCAAATCCAAATAACCGGTATGTAAAGCGGCGAGGGCTGTTACTGCTTTTTTTCAACAACCCCAAACCCCGATATTTTTAAAACAAATTCAAAAATATCTGCTTTTACTTGCTCAGGTATCTTCTCAAATATAGACCTTTTTAGCTTACCGTTCTCATCCTTCTCAAACTCAATCTGCTCTTCCGTTGACAAATCGTAAAAATTTTCAAAGTTTACAATATTGTCATGTAAAAAAGCATTACTTTTTTTATCAATCTCCTGTATATTAGCCTTCTCATTATAACTAATATTTTTATATTCATTCTTCTGCTTTGTACTTAAAGGCTTAACATATACAGTAAATCTATATTCTTCCGGGATTTCATCGTCTTTATAAATTTCCGGCACATACTTGACTTCTGCGTCAGTTGAAAAAGCCATTTTTCCTATTAATTTTTCCTTAATTTCTGGTTTCATTATGATCTTGCTCCTATTAAGAGTTCAAAACTACTTTCATCAGGTATATCTGCATTAATACTACCATTCCGTAAAGCGGCAATATTCAGTTCCCAAGTGACAAGCCCCTCAACGTCTCCAAAGCCCTGCGGCAAATACTGCCCACGTGGCATCTCTAATGTCAAGTGGGGTGGTGTTTGTCCAGTATTAATATTAGTGACCCCTTCTGTCATACTGCTTGCGTCATTCCAAATATCGTTTTCTGAAACCAATCCAGCGTAAGGATTACAAGACAGTATCGGGTTTTTACCGGTAATGACATAATGACTCAGATCACCTACGCTCTGATCATAAACCGGTGAGGCCTCAAGACCAAAATCAAGACTAAAGTTACTAATACTTGTGGTTGTACCCAGTAAACTTACAGAATTATTTGTAAATCTTTCAGGCGTCGCACTATCAAGATTGGAATCATCCAATACTGGTATATCACTATAATTAGTATCATCTACGCTCTCGATGCGGCCGATAAATTTAAATGCTAATCTCCAAGCCCCGGCCACGTTCTCTACTTGTAAAGTTGCACTATTCCCGATAGCTCCAGCAATCGTAACAGTTAAGGCATTATTATTACAACCGATTTTGGGCATATAGATTCGAATTGTGCTTGTAGTACTGTCAGCACACTTTTGATCGCTATAGCCTATACCCGTTGTGCTATAAGTGTTTTCTACACAACCAAGGCTTTTTAATAGTTTAGCGAAGGCCGGTGCAGTGTCAACCGCTCCACCCCACCGCAAATCGATAGTTCCAGAAACCTCAGCCGACTCAACGCCTTTTATCTGCAAATCACGGCCGTGATCACCTGTCAAGTACTTATTTGCGTCGTCGAAATTCATCACAGGTGAAACTTCTACATCTTTCACTAAAAGATCGTAATCTGTACTATCAAAAGAAACAGCTGTTCCAGCAGTCGTTTCATTCTTTAAAACCATTACCGCAGTATTTAAATTAAGAGGCATTATTTTCCTCACTTTCTGTTATTTTGTCAATTTTTGCATTTTTCTTTTTGTTAACCTTTTCTTCTTCAATAGTATCACCAGCCCGGTAAATCCTACCGTTTATAACCTTTTTTTCTTTACTTTTTAGGATACGCTTCATATCAATACCTCCGGATCAGTTCTTAATTGTTCATAATATATATACCATCTTGTAATAAAATCGGACGGTCTAAAAATATCACCTGTCTCGTGCTCCTCTCTTGACTCAACACTATCGGGATTTACATAATGGCAAGCCGGAACACTATCAACACACAAAGAAGGATTATTTCCGAATAGTTTTAATAGATCATCATAAGCCTTATGCTGTGCGTCGTGTATATCATAAAGCGGTGTTGTTGTTTCATCCGTCAATTTAGCTTTTATTATTATTTCAAAGCGGGCTCGCATTGCATAACTATTGCCGTTGCCACCCCCAATATCGTCAATGCTTTCAATATCATGCAGCTTTACAAGTGCAGTAGGGTAACTATCCTGTTTTACTTCATCAATAATATTTACAGTACCCCAATTATAATTATATCCATCAGAAACAGTCATCCCTTCGATAAGTGTCTTTATATTATTCTCTATTTTGCTTAAAATATTCATCCTATATACATCCTCTTGACACCTGCGTAATCACTGCGATTATCAGCATCCCCGGCTATCATCTGCCACGTTATATCATCATATATTTCTTTAATCAATCTCTTATAAATCTCATACTTCACTTTATATTTTTCTATATCTGCCGGGAAATCATTATTGTTTGTTCCGGCCTTGTCAAGAAGAAAAAGCATTATCGCATAATAAATGCCGTATTTTTTTAATTTATAGTCAATCGGGTCAGTTTTTATTTTTTCAATATCTACTTGCTTTTCTTTTGCAAGATGTTCAATTGCGTCATTTGCATCTGAAATATAGCTTGACATATCGGATCCAACCGTCAAGTTATCAGTAATATCATCCGCTGTTATATAATTATATTCTGCCATTAAATACCCGCCTTGCTTTTTTAATTGCCCCCTTTATATTATTATATACTTTTTCCTGAACCCCTTTATTTTTTGCAGCTCTGTAAAGAAATAAATCGGGCTTATAATTTCTCCAATCCGGCCGGCCGCTGTGAATAGCCCAAGCGTAAGGTGTGTTTGTTTCCCTTTTTGTTAATTTCAAGATTGCCTTAAAATTACTTATTACTTTCATCACATAGGCTTTATTCAACATCCCGGACCGTGTCTTATATCTATGAAACCCTTCACTACTGGATTTCTCCCGAACATCAACCATAGACTGTTTCAAAGCAGGTTTTAACTCTTTTTTTAAAACCTGCTCATATTTATTAAGTTTCCTTGAGAATCTATTAAAATCGTTCATTCATCAACCTTGTACCAAAAAAGAACCACAGTTCCGGAGGCACTTATAATATCATTCCCTGCCCATATATCAGCTATATTGAAATTTACAGTCCGCTCAGTATCAGCAGACTCAACAACAACATCAGAAGCGGCTATTGTTTTAACCTCTGCCGTTCCGTCAACATCATTAAAAGTTTGTCCTGTTATAATACTTTCAAAAGCGGCAGTATCAGATAAAGCACTATGTGTACCGCTTGCTGTCTCCATTCCTAAACCACCATCGGGAGTATCACTTGTAACCGAATCCGTTCCCGTTATAGCAATATCCATCTTTGCAGCTTTTATAACAATAGCGCCATCGGGTAGAGTATAAAGCGACAAACCAAGTGCCTGCGTATCCGCTGTCACACTATCAAAATCAGCTGAAATTGTCAGCACTGTTTTATGATAAAAAGCATCACCGTATTCTTTAACACTAACACCTGTTAAGGCTTCACCGTTAGTTGTACGGTCGTACTTCTGTACATAAAAATCCTGTGTTCCCCACTTGTCAAACCCTGCACTAAATAGCACGCTTGACAATATAAATATAATTAAAACATTCTTCATTCTTTATTCTCCTTTAGAAAAGGGGCAGTTTCCCGCCCCGTTAAGTTTATGCACCATTAACAACAAGACCATAATCAGGCTGCACTACCCTCGCCGCAACATCCATAGCGAATGTCCAAGTATTGCTTAGGTCTGATGTTGAAGTGTCCCCAGTTATAATTGAAATTCCGAAACCGTTAAAAGAGAAACTTGTCACATTTTCACCATAAGCACCCGGTAGAAAAGCCGCAGCAATTCCGAGAGGATTAAACACAACATTTTCTTTGTAATTCACCTCAGTTACATCCGCATTGTCAGCCGGCGTACTATCAAGGTCTTTGTCAAGTGTCAAGGTAGCTTCATTTGAAGATATAGTCGCATTGGAAATAGTTGTATATGTTACACCGCCAAGTGTAAACTTGAAACCCTCATAAACTGTACCAGTCGCATTTGTAAACCCGTCAACAACAAGTTCACTCCCCGACTGGCCGCTTCCCTTAACCTTAAGCGTTCCGCCTGTATCTCCAGCGCCAAAAGTGCCGAGATATGGACTTCTGTAAAACTCAGAATTAACCGCAGGTGATATAATTCCCCTTCTCAAATTAGCAGGTCTATTTTCACCAAAATCCATAGACTTAAACTCATTCAGATTTGCCATTCCCGCAAAACTGGACGGTGTAAGAACAGCATACTTCATATCATCCGTCTTGGAATTTGTAAAATACTCCTTGTCAGCTGCTATAATATCAGAAAAAGCAGAAAGCTCATTGTTTGCAGTACCAACAAAATTTCTCGCAAAACCACCTATAGTGCGCCTTGCAATAAGGCTTTCAGCCTGCTTTACAACTCCCGAAACAGCGGGTCTTATAACCTGCTCCACAATTTTCTGAGTTTCGCCTGCCATTACATATTTCATCTGGTTGCCTGTAAGTTCAACAGAAACTGCCGCTGTGTCAAGAACCTCAAGGTCTCTTTCAGTCTGTGAAAGGTCTTCAGTTGATATGCTTCCACTACCATCCCACAACTCACCCGTTAGCGCTTCCGGTACTGATACCGTGACTTTACCACCTCTACCGGGAGAAGATACATCATCCTCAAGACTCCTGTTTACAAGGTTCCCCAGAACAAACTTATCACTTATCATAAGTGAAGCATCTTTCACCAGTCCCTCAATCGTACTCAATGAATTACTCATTTGTCAACTCCTTTTAAATTAAACAATCCTGCCACCGCGCCTTAATTCTTTCCGGCGCTCAAGCATATTATCTGGTTTATTATTCTCTTCTTTACTTCCACGACTACCGGAACCACCCTTTTGCGGGTCCCTGTAATCTCTTTTAATATCATCTCTTTCAAGATAGTTCTTTAATCCCTCAGAAAAATCCTTCTTTATTTCCGGGTCTTTTTCATCTCTCCATATAGGCTCCCCTGTTTTATCAATATCAACAACACCCTTTAATATTAAATTTTCAACTCTCGCCTCTGCACCTGCATAAGCGTAAGAACCGTCATCGTGCTTCATACTATCAAGCAACTTACTTCTTAATTTCTGCTGTTTAGACTCTCTGTCAGCTTTCTCCTTCTCTGCTTTAAGAGTCTCGTGTGATTTGTTAAGTTCTTCATATTTTGATTTTATGGTTTTAAACTCACTTCTCAACTCTTCAAGTTCTTCCGTTCCGACATCTCCCTCTTTTCCTTTAGAGGTGTTGTTCTTATTTTTCTCCGCCTCCGCCTTTTTACGCTCAATAAATTTATCAATTTCTTCGTCCTCATTGTAACCTATCTCTTTAAGGTTGTTGATTACATTATCTGAAAACTGCTTATAAGTCTCACTATCTTTTGTCAACTTCTCTAACTTCTGGCTCATCTCAGCCTGCTTCTTTTCCAACTCTTCAGCCTTTTTTGCCTTCTCTTCCAATTTTTTAATTTCTTCTTCTGTCATCCTATTTTCTCCTTTATAAATAAAAAAAGGCGCTTATCCGGATTTTCTCCGAACAAACGCCTTTAAATTGATTTAGCGGGCTTATTACTTAAACATTAGTGATTTATTATATACTTTGTCAACCTTCCCATTGTAAACATTAATAACTATATCGCCTGTGTATCCGTCTTCTACCATCTTTTTTAAATGCTCAACAGCCTTTGCAAGCTGTCGATTTTTTTTCACTTCAGTTTCCTTATTCATATTCTCCCCTATAATTTAATATAAAAACTTCCATTTGTCAACACTTTTCTTTTGTAAATCTATTTTTTTTTATATAATCCAATTCCTAATAATTTTACAACCCCCTAAATCAATAGTATGTTTTAAAAAAACACCGCCGCAGGACTGGTTTGTTCTAAAATTTTCTTCTCCAAAACTTAATTCATAACCCTTTTTAATAGCATTGTAAGACTTACCGTTGCGTTTATAACTACCTGTCACTACTCCAGTTTTAACTTTATCTTTTATGTTCCCCTTCTTATCAGCATAAACAACACGTTCATCGGGTAAAACAAGTTTTGTGTGTTTATGTCCTATCCAGTAAATACTTGCATCTTTACTGGTCATCATTCTATTTAAGTCAATCGCACCCTTACTTATCTCAGCTTTACCACCCTGGCCGTGATTATAGTACAAGTCCTCTGTTTGACTCCCCCCTTTTAAGCTTTCTCCTTTTCGATACTTAAACCTTACGAATCCACAGTACTGCCCATGGTCAATATTACCCCCCTCCCTGTTAAGTGAATAAATCACCTGCTGGACAGGGTCAAAACCGTTATATTTTAAGACGCTTGTTTCGTGATTTCCCATACCTATGAGCCTAATATTGTCTTTGTACGGCGTTAAGAACTCCAATATCTCATCTATGGTCTTATTAATATGATTATCAGTACCATACTTATCTCCGCCGGCGCTATACCTTTTATTGTCTTTAGGGAGTATAAACTCCCCGATGTCCCCATTTATCAATATATTAGCGTCTTTATCTTTAGCCTCCTGAAACTCTGCCTCTATTGCCTTCTTGTCAATACCTTTACTTCCGATATGCAAGTCTGACACAAGTAAAGTATAAAAACTCTCCTTATTTTTCTTGCATGTTTTTATTATTTCTGTATAATTCAAAACAATCCCTTTATTAAATTAATAAGCCATTTAACAACACTGTAATTATCATCATAATAATACCCATAATTATAATCAAAAAAAATATTTTCATCACACTTTACGGATTGCGTGATCTCATTTTCCATTACTTTATCCTATCCCTTATGTCAATTTCTTGCTTCATATAACTATATACATAATCCTCACCGACAACTGCCTCCCAAAATTTAATAATAGCATCTGACACCCTGTCATATTCATCAGCCTCACCCTCTATCACTATTTGCATATCGTCAATATAACTCAAACTTAAATCAGCCATTTCCCATCTCCTTTATAAAACTTTCTGGTATCTTTATTTTTGGTGCAGTCTCCGGATTTTTTACACCTACAATCAATTCCTGCCAATTGTTCGGATTAGCTTTTAATGCTTCTTTATTTCTTTTCAATGTAGCCCGACCTGCCTTAATAGGATGTTTTTTAACCCACTCTGCGCCTGCCTCCGGTCTATAACTCCCTACAATATCCGATTTGTAAACCTCAACAGTATAACAAAGACAGTTTGGATGGTAAGGTATCATAATAGCCACACTTTTAGGATATATCCCGGCTCCCATTCCGTAAAGATCTGCCTCAGCATGGAAATCACACATATCATTAAACTTGGCCGGACGGTTATCACTCAATACACTTCGCCATCCGACAACATCATCATCATTATCTATTTTCGTTTGCATTGAAGCAGTGTGCGCTTTTTGTAGCTCTGTCCTTGCTATTCGTGAAGCGTTATACCTACCTTTAGCTTTTACCACTTTGTCAACCGCATTATTAATACTCTTTGTTTTACCAGCCTTTATTTTGACTAATAACTTCTCTCTTGCTTTTTTTAGTCTTTTATTTATACTTGTGCGCTCTGAAAGTTTAGAAATAGCCCGTTTCTCTCTTTTTATCAATCGCTTAAATTCAGCCTTTTCTTTTTTGGTCAACACTTGTTTTTTACTCAGCCGGATTAATTTATCTAAATTTTGTGTAACCTCTCCCTTTATAGCCGAGACACTACCGGTTTTTACATTTGTCAAGTCTCTTGCAACTTTAGTCCAAGAATTACCAGCCTCAATAGTCTCCTGCATTGCTTTAGTAACCTGCCGCCTTACCCTCTCGCTTGACTCAACCACCGTCTGCGACAAATGAACACCATCAGAAGCCCAAGCCTTACCTATATACCACTCCGGGAAGTCCTCTGTAACTTCTCCCACTGTGTCAACAACCTCATTTACAACTGTAGATAATACCAAACTTTCTATCTTTCCATCAAAATCAAGCTCCTTTAAAACTTTGGCTGTAGCTTGTTTAGCCGTAAAACCTTGATTAATTTTCTTCTTGTAAAGTGCAATCATCTCCTTTTCAAGGCGTTTATACTTCCGCTCAAATGAATTAAGATTATTGACAATTGGAGATACGGCCATTAATCATTATCCTTTGTGTTATCCATAAAAGCACCCTGCTGTGCATCTTGTGTGAAATTCTCCTCATTGTCAACCATCTCTGACATTTGCTCAGGCGCATATTTAGAAGCATATGCTTTAGCAGCCGCCTGTCTTGCAATCTTCTCATTCTCTGGGGAAACACCAAGTGCAATATAGCTTTCAGCCGCTTCCACAACTTCCTGTACACTACTGGGCTGATAATCTCTATTATACTGCACTGTATACTCATAATCAGTACCTGTCCATTTTTGGAAAGTGTCAATTATCTTTTTGTCAACCAATTCCGCAAAGTCCGCCACCCTGTCAAGTGTGCTTGATAGCGCCCTGAAATCCCACTCTTTAGCAAGACCGCTTTGGTTTGCAACCCCTGTGACACCCTTTTGCTCTGCAAGCTGATATATGGTTTGTATTAACTCATTAACCTCATTCCGTAAATCAGCGCTTATTTGAGTGTCGGGAGATGCAAAGCCGGGAGGAAATTTAGCATCCAAACCTACATCAATAACCATACCCGGACTAACCGTTATATCTCCATTAATACCCGACATATAAAAATAACTGAATCCTTGCTTTCTTGCATTGCGCATTCTTAAGCTGTCAACATTAAAGATGGCAGTGTTTATTCTTACCACATCGTAAAGTTCGGGATGCACATCCCACCGGTCTCCATTTCTTTGCGTCCAATATTCAATCTTAACAGGGTTTTCATTTATAAGATTTTCAACCTGGGAACCTTCTATAATAACTTCCTTTTCATTCTCCCCTGTACCCTCAATATAAAACAAATAAGTTACCTCTGATGTATAGCGCCTGTAAATCACCCGCTCCTTATTATCTATTTTCTCTACCCTCTCGTAATAGTCAATTAATTCAATATCCCCCTTATCATTTAACTGAATATCTTTAACCGAATATGGCTTAATAGTAAACACATAAGGGAAAACCCTATTTTCTATATTTTGTTGTACTGTTTCCGATATTTCCTGCTCTGGAAAGTTCTCAACACCGAATATATTCAATCCGTAAACAAGCGCATATTCAACTATATTTTCCACGACCTTGTCGATGCTATCACCTGTCAAGTTAGCACTCTCAATAAAGGCATTAATAGTCTCTTCCTCAACCGGATTACCATTATTGTTTATATAACGCCTCGCCTCCTTCTCAAACACCGGATTAAGTGAAGCTCTCACTATCGCCCGAACATAGTTCCTGTAATAAGATGTATTTTTCCTTTCTTCAAAATCCTTACTTGACTCAACCGGATTAGGTACTAAATAACCACCGTCTTTAAATCCGCCCTTACCTGTATAAGCATTTTCCATATATAGATATTGGTTTTCATTAAACGGATTTGTATATTGTTTATTATTTACACCCTGCGGCGCACCGTTTCCAGTTTCCTCTAATGTCGATGGGTCAACTGCCATTATATCTCCTTTGTAAACTTATTCTTATATTAAAATAATTAATTTCTACTAATTGTCAAGTATTAATTCATATATCTTTTCTGCCCCGCCCTATTGTCAAGCACCGGTTCCAGTCCGTAAACCATAGCTTGAATAGCGTGATCGTTTTTGTCAACAGGCTCATCAATCCTGTTCCCATCTTTATCTTCCTTCCATTGCAAAAGTGAAAGCTCATTCTGCAACTCAACAAAATCCTTATCCACAACAATTGTATATCCCTGCAAAAACCTTATAGCGTGCGTCATATGCCCTTTAGGTTTATTTGCACCCCTTGCACCATTCACGCCCATTTTTTTAATAGTCCGGATAGTGCGAGGCTCAGCACTATCACAATAAACCACCTCATCTTTTGGTAGCGGTTTAACCAATTCATCGAAATCCATTTTACCCCGGTAATAACCACGCTTTACATATATCCTCTTCTCCCTCTCTGACACCCACAACTTAACATAAGCAGAAGGATGAGTGTCGCCGAAGTCAAGCCCGTGATAATGTGGATTCTCTAACTCGCTTAAATCGTCTGTAATCCAATTTGTAAAGCACACATCCCCAAGCACTCCCCATTTTCCATCTGTGTAAACATCCCTGTAGTACGGATTATCCTCATTCTCTAACTCTCTTACCTCTTCTTTACCCAGAAACCTTTGATTATCCTTATATGTCACGTGCATTATTGTCAAGTACTCGTCTTGGTAAAACTTATCCTCTATATTAAACCCCACACGGTCGCATATATCTGTTTTTAGCCAATGTAAAGCACTAACCGGATTACTTAAATATGTAAATGTCTTTGGTACTCTTGATAAACCCCTTATTCTCTTTTTAAGCTTTTTAATATCATCCCTGCTTGTTTCCGAAACTTCTTCTAATACCACATCGGTTATTACCCCGCGGCGTGGTTTTATACCTTTTAATTTATCTATATTGTCAAGCCCTCGGAATATTATTTGATACCCGTTGGGAGCTGTAATTTTCATTTCTGATTTATTTATAAGAAACTGTGATGCAAGTTTACCAGGCAACAAATCAAGTCCTTGCCTGACCTGTTCAAATGTGGTGTCCTTATTCGTCCTCTGAACTTTACGCAATATTAAAAAATTGTGCCCTCCTTTAAATATCTTTACAAACAGGTATTGACTAAATATAAAAAAACTCTTACCCGCAGATGAACCGCCAAAGATAAGAGTTTCCCAGGTATTATTATTTAATAGCTTCCTATACCTCTTATTTATCCCCTCCTCAAAAAATGTGATCTCTGCCATTAATCTTCCGCCTTAAATGTTACCTCAAATTTTTCATCATCCCCTGTTGTCTGTATCACTTTATTAATACTCTCCCATTTAGCAGACTCTTTGGAGGCATTTACAAGTGCAAATATAAACTCTGTCGGTGAGGCTTGTACCCATCTTTTCTTCTTCTTGACCTGCCGGGAGATCTCCTCGCCCTCCTGATAAAAAATATTGGTCTCTTCTTCGGTTACATAATAGCCTTGCAACCGCTTTATATACTCCCTCTCAGTCAACCTTAAAAGTGCCGGATAACTTCTTGATACCCCCCTTTTTATGGCATCACAGATTTTCCCCTTCTCTTCCTTACCATTCTTTCGCTTACCATAGTATAGTTTTTGATATGTGGTATTTGTCAACCCGAGCGCTTTAGCCTGTGAATCAATAGTATTAGCACCGTTAGCAACGGCGTCCTCAAGTGTATCAAGAAACTCTTCATCTACTTGTATATTTGCCATAATGTAAATATAATAAAAAAATGTGCATTTGTCAATATATAAAAGTAAGAGGATAAAAAAAAAGAGATGAACGCCAATTCATCCCTTTTTGAGTATTTGTATAACGAGGCATAATTTATAAATACAATATATAACTCGGGCTTTAAGATGTCAATAGTTTTTTAAAAAAAAAGCCTGTCAGAATTAACTAACAGACTTTGAAATATTAAGCACAAAATGCTATATCTTTACCCACTAAGTAAAATATAGCATAAAACACTTAAAATGTCAATAGTTTTTTTAAAAAAAAGCCCCTTGTTACCAAGAGGCAAAAAAACCCACACATTTGCGCATTGTAAAGAGGCGTGTGGGCTATATATTGATTAGATTTTTAACCTACATCCTTATTATTAGATGATGTTTCGCTCACAATTACATCCTTGATAAAATTCCATCTAACGTAAAGAGCCGATACTGCGTTATTTGTTGATAACAAGACATATTATTTAAGTCAAGTTTACAGTACCGGCCTATCGTTAATAAATTTTGTCATATAACGCTTCATATAATAAAACTATTTCTAACGTTACATCTTTTTTGCATTTTGTACATTCATATCTCGCCCTGCCCTTCTTTACCCAAGGGGAACTACAGCATCTTGTACGGGACTTTAAATGAAGGTCTTGATTATTCATCATTCCTCCTTAATATTATCTAATATTTCTTTCATTTTGTCAACCTCTATTAAAAAATATATCTTACTAATCTGTAAACTTCTGTGCTTATAACAACCAAAAGACCTAAAACAACCCAAACCAATAAGCCCATTAAAGTGTTTTGGAATTTATCCCGCCAATCATCACAACAATACCCAAACGCCACCTCACCTAAGATAAAAGTTAAAACCCAAAAAACAACTACTCCTATTATTCCTAATGTCACTTTTCCCCCTAATCAACTGCGCACCTTTTTTTAAATTCATTTTTTAAAATATCTA
>Ga0209925_1000523_pt1 | contig 19686 bp, 16 predicted proteins | sample SalPonR2_A_D1_MG_FD_185702 | JGI IMG/M metagenome (GOLD analysis project Ga0209925, IMG submission 185702) | Salt pond soil microbial communities from South San Francisco under conditions of wetland restoration - Salt Pond MetaG R2_A_D1_MG... ...
AAAGTAACTCTGAAAAGCGTCCGCATTGTCATTTCGAGCGGTAGCGAGAAATCTTTAACAATCAAGATTCCTCGTCACTTTCGTTTCTCGCAATGACAGCAGCGGAAGCTTCTAAGATAATATTAAATATTGTCGAGTTCCTTGGAAGCGATTTATACCGAACGCAAGAAATATATAGTTAGGTGTCAGGAAAAAAGCTAAGCCTATCCTGACACCTTTACACTGTACCTTGTAGCTTGTGCCTTGTACCTTTTTAATTATGCCAATTGAAAAACAAAATGAAAATGCTTTATTATACCTGAAAAAAGTAATACATCATTGCCACGATTCAAAAGGCGACGGCGGATGGCCTATGAAAAAAATATTAATCGCTGCAGGCGTCCTGTTTCTGCTGGCCGGCGCGATCATGGCCTATGGGGCATTTGACCTTTATCAATACATGAACGCTCCGATCCAGGCAAAGAACCCATCAGGCGCTTTTATCACGATATCGCCCGGAGATAATTTCGAGCGGATCATGGAAAAACTCCGGGCGGTCGACCTGATTGAGCATCCGTTCAAATTTGAGCTGACTGCCCGCTGGAAAGGATTTGGACGCAAAATTCAGGCGGGCGAATACCGATTGTCAAACGAGATGACGCCGCTCGAGATGCTTCAGGCGCTGGCCAGCGGCCGGGTGGTGCTCCACAGCGTGACGATCCCCGAAGGGTTTAATATCCGGCAAGTTGCCAAACGGATTGACGCATCGGGGCTCGCCGGGTTCGAACGATTCCTGTCCGCGGCAACCGACCCGAAGTTTGCAGCGCGTCTGAACATCCCTGCGGATACGGTGGAAGGCTATCTTTTTCCGGACACCTATTCGTTTGCCCGGAGCGCAGGGGCTGAAAAAATCATCAAGACGATGATAGACGAATTGCGGCGGCATTTCACGCATCAATGGAAAAAGCGCGCGCAGGAGCTCGGATTTTCCGTACACGAGATCATCACCCTCGCCTCCATTATCGAAAAGGAAACCGGCGTAGCCGATGAACGCGTACTCATCGCCTCGGTTTTTCACAACCGGCTCGCAAAAAACATGCGCCTTGAAAGCGATCCCACGGTAATATACGGCATCAAAGACTTTGACGGCAATCTGACCCGATCAGACCTCAAAAAACAGACGCCATATAACACATATAGAATCCATGGCCTGCCGCCGGGCCCCATCGCCAATCCCGGGCTGGCGTCCATCCGGGCCGCCCTCTACCCGGCCCGAACCGAGTATCTTTACTTTGTTGCCAAGCCGGACCGGACCCATCATTTTTCTAAAACGCTCAGCGCCCATAACCAAGCGGTCAATAAATACCAGCTATCCTCTGGCAGCCCGTGAATAAACATCCGCAGACAAATCCTCCGGCGCTTTATCCCCGTCTTTTAGCAAATGGTAGCCCAAACCGGCGATCATGGCGGCATTATCGCCGCACAGGTCAATGGAGGGGGTAAAAAGGGTAAGGCCCGCGTCTTTGGCGGCTTTTGCAAGCTCCTCCCGCAGTTTGCGGTTTGCGGCCACCCCGCCGACAAGGGCAATATCCCGGCAACCGGTTTTTTCAGCCGCGCGCATCAGCTTATAAACCAACACCTCAATGACCGCTGCCTGGAACTCAGCCGCAATGTCCGGTATCAGTTCGTGGTAATTTTCCGGGTGGGTTTGGATGAACCGGTTGACCGCTGTTTTAAGGCCGCTGAAGCTAAAGGCAAACGCGGCTTTATCCATATAGGCGCGGGGAAACTGAATTTTGCCCGGCCTCCCCCTTTCCGCCAGCTCGGAGATTACATTGCCGCCCGGATAGCCGAGCCCCAGCATTTTGGCGACTTTGTCAAACGCCTCGCCCGCGGCGTCATCCAGGGTTTCTCCCAGACGCGTCATCTCGCAATGGTTTTTTACATGATAGATGCTGGTATGCCCGCCTGAGACCAGAAGCGCCGCATAGGGAAGGCCAGGGACCTCATCGCCGAAAAAGACCGAATAGATATGCGCCTCCAGATGGTCGACGCCTGTCCACGGAATCGCCCGGGCATAGGCAAACGCCTTGGCAAAATTAAACCCCACAAGCAGCGCCCCCACAAGCCCCGGCCCCCGGGTTGCGGCCACGGCATCCACCTGATCCGTTCTTAGGCCGGCTTTCTCAAGGGCCTCTTCGACAACCGCGACGATCGCCTCGATATGTTTCCGGGAGGCCAGCTCCGGGACCACCCCGCCATAAGGGTGGTGCACCGCCACCTGTGAGGCCACAACCGAGGAGAGAATCCGCGAGCCGTCTTCAACGACCGCGGCGGCCGTTTCATCACAGGAGGTTTCGATGCCCAATATCTTCATCACCAAATGCCTTACTCTTAATCTTACTCTAAATCTTACTCTAAAAAAAACCGAACCGTATAACACCCGGACTGCAAAAACTTTCACAGGCCCGCCAATAAAAAAGCCGGCTAAAAGCAATTCGTGCTTGAATTGCTCCTATTCCGGCTTGACCATCTTCCTAAAATGAAGCGGAACGCGCGTTACCGGCGCTTTTTAGGCTCACCCGACGGGCGCGTCGTCGGGATCGCTCATGTGCGGCACATATTTGAGCGTTCGTTGCCGGCTGCGATCCATTTAAGCAGTCGGCCGCAAGCGGTTTTTATCCATGTTGCCAGAGGCTTAAGCGGGTTCATGATGACTGATCCACTTGATTCGGTCCTTTGTACCCCGCTGCTGCACCACCCGGCCGATGATATAGGCCCTCTCATTCATGCCCTCCGCCCTTTCCACCACATCCTGGGCCGCATCTTCGGGAACAATGGCGATCAAACCGATACCGTTGTTAAAGGTCCGCCACATCTCCGTGTCCTCTATATTGCCAGCTTTCTTGAGATAGGTGAATATGGGCGGCACATCCCATGATCCCTGAAACATCTCTACGCCACAGGAACTCGGAAGGATCCTCAATACGTTCTCTACGATCCCCCCGCCGGTGATATGGGCAAGCCCGTGGACCGGCAGATCCTTGATCAGCCTTCGGATGACATCGGTATAGATTCTGGTCGGTGTAAGCAGGGCTTCGCCCAATGTCATGCCCAGCGCGTCAATATGATCCGTAATCCGATGCTTCAGAATGTCGAAGCAGATCTTTCGCACAAGGGAATACCCATTACTGTGCAGCCCGGAAGAGGCGATGCCGACCAGCTTATGTTCGACCCGGATTTCCGAGCCGTCCACGATTTTATCGTTATCCACGATGCCCACTGCAAACCCGGCCAGGTCATACTCATCCTTGTGGTAGAACCCCGGCATTTCCGCTGTTTCACCGGCAATCAGTGAGCACTGGGCCTGGCGGCAGCCCTCGGCGATGCCTTCGACGATCTGTTCGGCCACATCCGAGCGCAGTTCGCCCATTGACAGGTAGTCAAGAAAAAAAAGCGGCCTTGCGCCCTGCACGGCCACATCATTGACACACATGGCGACCAGATCAATGCCTATGGTGTCGTGTCTTCCCATCATAAAGGCGATCTTTAGCTTTGTCCCCACACCGTCGGTGGAACTGACGAGCACCGGCTTTTCGATACCCTCAGTATGCAGCGAATAGAGGCCGCCAAAGCCGCCGATTTCCCCCATCACTCCGGACCTGGGGGTTTTGGCGGCGATTTTTTTGATCGCATTGACGAAGTCACCGGCCTTGTCGATATCCACGCCAGCGTCCGCATATGTTAAAGATTTATCTGAATCACTCATTTGATCCTGCAGTCTCTTTGTCTATAATTGCCGGAAAATTAGGAATTGATACCGTAAACGGTTGTAAATGTCAAAACAATTTTTTTGACATTGCCTTGCCATTGGTGTAATTAAACACAGCATCAGTCACTATTTTTCATCCGGGCAAGGGATGACACAAGAGGTCGAACATGAAAAAATTCGCCAGATTAGACCGGCTGCCGCCTTATGTCTTTGCAGCCGTAAATGAGGCCAAAATGGAGGCCCGTCATGCCGGGGAGGATATTATCGACCTGGGGATGGGCAACCCTGACCAGGGGACCCCGCAGCATATAGTGGACAAACTGATTGAAGCGGCGCAGAAGCCCCATAATCATAGATACTCGGCGTCCATGGGGATCAGAAAACTGCGTATGGCCATTGCCGATTGGTATAAACGCCGCTTTGACGTCGATATTGACCCGGAGACCGAAACCATTGCGACCATCGGGGCAAAGGAAGGCATTTCCCACCTGATGCTGGTGACCATCGGACCCGGGGATGTCGTGTTCTCCCCCAACCCGACATACCCGATCCATCCCTATTCGGCAATCATTTCCGGCGCGGATGTCCGGGGCATACCGGTGGGGCCGGAGTGCGATTTTTTTGAAAATTTGATCAATGCCACCAAACAGACGTGGCCCAAGCCCAAGGTGCTGATTATCAGCTATCCGCACAACCCGACCACTGAAACCGTGGATCTCGATTTCTTTCAGAAAATCGTCGACTATGCCAAGGCACATGACATTCTGGTCATCCATGATCTGGCCTATGCGGATCTCACTTTTGACGGGTATAAGCCCCCGAGCTTCCTACAGGCAAAAGGGGCAAAGGATGTGGGCGTGGAATTCTTTTCCCTGTCAAAAAGCTATAATATGCCGGGCTGGCGGGTCGGCTTCTGTGTCGGCAACGCCGAGACGGTCCATGCCCTGCGGCGAATTAAAAGCTACCTGGATTACGGTATTTTCCAGCCGATCCAGATAGCCTCCATTATTGCATTAAACGGGCCACAGGAATGCGTATCCGAAATCGTTGAAACCTATCGATCCCGAAGGGATGCCCTAATCCGCGGCTTGGAGCGCATCGGATGGGATATCCCCGCCCCAAAGGCCACCATGTTCGTTTGGGGCAAAATTCCGGAAGAATACCGGGCGCTGGGGTCCCTTGAATTTTCGAAGCTCCTGATACGGGAGGCCAAAGTGGCGGTTTCGCCGGGTATCGGCTTTGGTGAATACGGGGATGACTATGTGCGGTTTTCCCTGATTGAAAACAACATGCGGATCAACCAGGCTGTCCGCGGCATAAAAAAGATACTTTGATAATGGCACGTGAAATCGGCATCGGAATTCTTGGACTGGGAACGGTCGGCACCGGCATTGCCAGGCTGCTGACCGAAAACCAATCGTTGATCGCCAAGCGGCTGGGCGCCACCCTGACAATCAAGCGGGCGGCTGATCTTGACATTGACAGGGACCGGGGGGTCCGTTTTGATGACGGCGTCCTCACAAACGAGGCGATACGTGTCGTTAACGATCCGGACGTCGATATCGTTTTGGAGATGATCGGTGGAAAAGGGGCGGCACTGGAGCTTATTAATGGGGCCATTGAAAACGGCAAGCATGTGGTCACCGCCAACAAGGCCCTTCTGGCAGAAAAAGGGGTTGAAATCTTCCAGAAGGCAACCGCCGCCGATGTGAATATCGCATTTGAACCCAGCGTCGGCGGCTGCATGCCGATTGTCAAAACCCTGCGCGAGAGTCTGGCCGGCAACCGGATTCAGTCCATTTGCGGCATCTTAAACGGCACATGCAACTATATCCTTTCAAAAATTACCGAGGAACGCCAGACGTTTGCCGATGCCCTGGCCGAAGCGCAGGCCCACGGCTTTGCGGAGGCCGATCCGGGCCTTGATGTCGACGGCATCGATACCGCCCATAAGCTGGCCATCATCTCCGCGCTGGCGTACGGAATGGCGTTTAACTTTTCAGACATCTATATGGAGGGCATATCCGGCATTACACCGATGGATATCGAGTTCGCCGAACAGTGCGGTTATCGGATCAAGCTGCTTGCCATCACCAAGTATGATGAATATGAGGATGCGGTAGAAGTGCGCGTCCACCCGACGATGATCCCGGATGCCAATCCGTTGTCCAAGGTAGACGGCACGTTAAACGCCGTCACCATCTCGGGGGATGCCGTCGGTGATATGATGCTTTACGGCCACGGTGCCGGCATGATGCCGACGGCAAGCGCAGTGCTCAGCGATATAGTGGATATTGCCAGAAGCATGTTGACCGGCGGCGGTATCCGCGTCCCCATGCTCTCCTTTCAAATGGCAAATATCCGAAAGTTTGCGGTCCGGCCGATCGACGAGATATCGACCCATTACTATTTCAGGTTCTCGGCCCTGGACAGCCCCGGCGTATTATCAAAAATTTCAGGGATCCTGGGCGACCACGGGATCAGCATCAAATCGGTCCACCAGATCGAACGGGACCTGGACGGCGCGGTGCCGATCTTCATGCTGACCCATGCCGCCCTGGAGGCCCAAGTCAAATCCGCCCTTGCCAAAATTTCGGCCCTCGATGTCATCACCGATGCCCCCGTCCTGATCAGAATCGAAGAGAATAAGAAATGACATTGTTAAACCATAGCGGCAAAATCTGACCGGAAAATAAAACCTGCGAGGACATATGCATATTCTCTGTTCGGATCTTGAGGGGGTATTTGTACCCGAAATATGGATCAACGTAGCCCATAAAACCGGTATCGAAGCGTTAAAACTCACCACCCGGGATATTTCCGACTATGACGTGCTCATGAAAAAACGCCTCTCCATTATGGCGGAGCACAACTTGAAACTCCCGGATATCCAGGCCGTCATCCGGGAAATGGAGCCCCTTGAGGGGGCATATGGGTTTCTGGAATGGATTCGCGAACGGTATCAAATAATCATCGTATCAGATACATTTGTCGAGTTTGCCGGCCCATTGATGCAAAAATTAAACCGGCCGACCCTTTTCTGCAACTCCCTTACCGTATCCGAAGACGGCACGATCACGGGTTATGACCTTCGGCAGAACGACGGGAAGCGCAAAACCACAATGGCGTTGAAAAGCCTTAATTTCAGAGTCGTTGCCTTCGGAGACTCCTACAACGATATCAGTATGCTAAGAAAGGCGGATGCGGCCTTTCTGTTCCGGCCACCGGAGAATGTGGTGGAAGAGTTTCCCGAGATCCCATGGACTGAAACCTATGACGGATTAAAAACCCTTATCAAGGAAGCCACGACCGGATGAAACAGCTCCCCGATTTTTCAAAAATCTCCCTTTTGGTTATCGGCGACCTGATGGTGGATGAGTATCTGTGGGGCGAGGTTGACCGAATATCCCCGGAAGCCCCGGTACCGGTCGTCAATATCCAAAAAGAAAGCTACGTACTGGGCGGGGCCGGCAATGTGGTCAACAACCTGGTTGAACTCGGAGCCGGGGCCTCGGTCATCGGTATTACCGGCTCGGGACAATGGGGGCGCCTCCTCATTAAGCATCTTAACCGGCTGGAAGTCGATGCCTCGGGCGTAATCCAGGACGAACATCGGCCGACGATCCGGAAGACCCGGATCATCGGCGCCAATCAGCAGATGCTGCGTATTGACAAGGAGGCCGTCGCACCGCTTCACCAAAAATTCTTAAGGCCCATATACAGCCAATTGGAAAAAAAAGTGCCTGAAGCAGACGCGGTTATCGTCTCTGATTATGGCAAAGGCATGATTACCGACGACCTCATGGAGACGATCACGGCGATCTCCCACCGGCATCAAAAGCCTGTCATTGCCGACCCCAAGGGCATGGTGTTTACAAAATATACCGGCGTCACCCTGCTCACCCCAAATAAAAAAGAGGCCGGGCTGGCCGCCGGCATAGAGATCAAGGATGAGCAAACATTGATAAAGGCGGGCAAGCGAGTGATTGACGAGGCTGGGCCTGAAGCCCTGTTAATTACCTGCGGTAAGGAGGGGATGGTATTGCTTCGACCGGATAAGCCCCCCTACTGGATCAAAGCCCGGGCAAAACAGGTTTTTGACGTATCCGGAGCCGGAGACACGGTGGTTGCATTGATGGGGCTTGGCATTGCATCCGGCCTGACGCTGAACGAGAGCGCCGTACTCGCCAATACCGCCGCCGGAATCGTTGTCGGCAAAATCGGGGCCGCCACGGTTTCCCTTGAAGAGCTGGAAGAAAGCCTGAAGGATACCCAACATGCGTCCTATTGAAAAAAAAGCCGACGGGATTCTTTTAAACATCTACGTTCAACCGAAATCTGCAAAAACTGAGGTTTCGGGCATTCATAACAACGCTTTGAAGATACGAATCACGGCCCCGCCGGCAGACAATAGGGCCAATCAGATGTGCCTTAAGTTCCTGGCCAAGCAGTTAAACCTTCCGAAGTCAAGCCTTGAGCTTATTTCCGGCAAAACCGGCCGCAGCAAACAGATTTTCATCCCCTATACGAACCGGGAACCAAAAGATAAGCAAGAAAAACAATTGATTGAAAAAATATCCCGCCTGACTGAATAAAGATTCTTGACATGGCCAGAGATGCTAGTTATAAATACATTTTTAGTTGATGCGGGGTGGAGCAGTTAGGTAGCTCGTCGGGCTCATAACCCGAAGGTCACAGGTTCGAATCCTGTCCCCGCTACCAGTAATTACAAGGACTTACAAAGCTGCTTCGGCAGCTTTTTTTGTTGCAAATGCCAAATGTAACCCCTATGTAACCAAAAATGAAAAAACCGGGTGAAAAAATCATCCGGTTTTCTTTTTCTCAAATCTTTTTGAAATTGGTTACATCATCAGGCCACCGGCCCGACCAATATCTGCCATAATGCCCAATAGACCACCAGGATTAAACAGACGATCCACCAGGGAAAGAAGGGGGTTGACAACGGGATGTTTATAATTTCATTAAAGGCATTGGCCTAGATACTGATTTATATGCGGGCATGGGGCGGGGGCTGACTCCGCTTAATATGTTCGATGAATAATTAAAGCCGGATAGTGTCAAACATCTCACCTTTTCTTGATTTGATAATTGGCCTTTGCCATGAATCAAATAAAGCCATCGGTGACATGCTCTCTTTAATCATTCCTTTGTCTGGAGTTGACTAAAGCGCTTTTTACCGGTGGCTTTTTTCAATGGCATAACCCCCCCCCATTGCCTGCGGGTAAAACCGTTCGACCTGTGGCCTTTGACGATTCTGCAGGGACAAATTCAATTTAGGTTTTAATCCCTCGCGCGCGCGTAGGCCTAAACATTTCTGAACATGTTCCTATGGGCCGGACATTGGAACCCGCCCAGCCCATAGAGCTCTCCGACACAATTGACCCCGATTCAGGTTATATACCGCATATGGATTATGAGGTAGGCCTGTTACCATTCCTCGCCATCGCTTCTATCTCCCGGAAAATTTTCGCCCGATTCATCCAGAAATGATGAAGGGGGGCCGACATCAATCGGAATCACTGGCCGGAATCATCCGCAATATGCATCTTTTTCTGAGGTATCGAAACAGTTGGTTCGTTGCGTGTATAAAAAAACAAAAAATTGACAATTCAAAAACAGGATAGATGTTATCTATAGAGAGGAGGGAAAAAACATGAAAAAGCTCATTTTTTTAGCCATGTTCCTGGCCCTGCTGCTCCCGCTGACGGCAGCAGGCGGCGACCTTTTTAGTAACACCCTTGATCACTCTTCCCTTGATCACTCTCCCTTTGACCATTCTCCTGTTCTCCACCACCAGACCCACTACCACGGCCAGCTTTCCAGTAATCCATTTACCCCCCATTCCACCGCCAACCCGTTTACCGGCGGGAACCCCTACGGTGACACCATCGCCAACCCCTACAGCGAAGTTGGCCGGGCGCTCCAAAACCCTTATATCGGTGGCGGCGCGATGCTGTTCACAACGGACGGAGAATACCGGGGAAATCTGAACAGCAACCCGTTTGACCCGAATTCGGTCTCCAACCCCTTTGGTGAGTACGGCAGCCCGTTTTCGCCTGAGTCCATCAACAACCCATTTGGAGCCGGCAGCCCGTTCAACCCGGACAGCCCGACCAACCCGTTCGGGCATGGCCTGATGATTATCAGCGAGTAAAAAATGGTTCCTTGATAAAAAAAATTACTTCGCGTCAAACTTCAAGTCTTTAAATTATATGAATAGACGTTGAGATCTGTAATATAGATTTTTTTATATTCAAAATTATACCAAAATTGATTCGGCCAAAATAGACACAGACAACAGGAAAAAGCTGACCCCCTTACCTCATCCCGTTCCATTTTGTCCAATACAGCGCCTCTCACGGCTTCGGTTTGGAACTATTTGGTTGCATAGATGGTTCCGAAAAAAAATTCCGTCAGTTTCAGGAATTTTACATAAGGTATATTTTCTGCCCCCAACCTTGACATATATCCATAAACCTTATACGAATTTTTATTATTGGGCATTTACTCTTAATTCATTGGACGCCTTATGACCATTCAAAAACGACCTCAAAAAGCACTCCACGCAGACCAGCCGTGCAGCTGTATACTCATGCCTTGCCTGATGCCTGCCCTCACCTACACGTGGGAGACAAAACTTGAAGATGTTGATGATAGCGACTCAATCGAAATCACCTGCAAAGGCTATGAAGTTGGCGCCAGCTTTATTAAAATGAAATTTAGAGGCATTATAGACCCGGCATGAATAAAAAGGCTTTGAGCGAAAGGGATATCTGCAGCAAATTTATTACGCCGGCGCTGCAGGCGGCAGGCTGGGATCTTCATGCCCAGATCCGCGAGGAGGTAACCTTTACTCATGGCCGGGTGATTGTAAAGGGGCAGATGGCAGCCCGGGGCAAGGCCAAGCGGGCGGATTATATCCTTTATTATAAACCGAACATTCCGGTAGCTGTTATTGAGGCAAAGGACAACACGCATTCAGTCGGTGCCGGCATGCAGCAGGCCCTGGAATATGCGGACATGCTGGACCTCCCCTTTGTATTCAGCTCAAACGGAGACGGCTTTTTATTCCACGACCGAAGCCGCAACGATGGCCAGACAGAAACCGAGCTGACAATTTCGGGATTTCCTTCGCCGGATGACTTGTGGCAGCGGTATTGCGCATATAAAGATATCGAACATACCGACCTGTCAATTGTTAAGCAGGATTACTACACGGATGTCACCCGGAAAACCCCGCGCTATTATCAGCGCATCGCCGTTAACCGAACCATCGAAGCCATCGCCAGGGGGCAGAACCGCATTCTGTTGGTCATGGCCACCGGCACCGGCAAAACCTTCACCGCCTTTCAAATCATCTGGCGGCTCTGGAAGGCCCGGACCAAAAAGCGGATTTTATTTCTCGCGGATCGTAACATCCTGGTCGATCAAACCATGGTCAATGATTTTAAACCATTCGGCTCGGCCATGACCAAGATCAAAAACCGGCAGGTGGACAAATCGTATGAGATTTACCTGGCGCTTTATCAGGCGGTGAGCGGCACCGAGGACTTTCAGAACATTTATAAGGATTTTTCCCGCGACTTCTTTGATCTGGTGATTATTGACGAGTGCCATCGCGGCAGTGCGGCCGAAGATTCCGCGTGGCGGGAAATCCTTGAATATTTTTCCTCAGCCACCCAAGTCGGAATGACCGCAACACCCAAAGAAACCAAGTATGTTTCAAACATTCATTATTTCGGCGAGCCTGTTTATATCTATTCCCTGAAGCAAGGCATTAATGACGGGTTCCTGGCGCCTTACAAAGTCATTCGGATCGATCTGGATAAAGACCTGACCGGATGGCGGCCGGAACAAGGCAGATGCGACAAATACGGCCAGGAGATTGAAGACCGGATCTATAACCAAAAGGATTATGACAAGCAGCTCGTCCTGGAAAAACGCACCCTGCTCGTGGCGAAAAAAGTTTCCGAATTTTTGAAAGCAACGGACCGCTGGGCCAAGACCATTGTTTTCTGTGAAGACATCAATCATGCCGAGCGGATGCGCCAGGCGCTTGTAAATGAAAATCCCGACTTAGCGAGCGCCAACAACAAATATATCATGCGAATCACCGGCGATAGCCAGGAGGGAAAGCTTGAGCTGGACAACTTCATCATGCCGGACAGTGATTATCCGGTAATTGCCACCACGTCCCGCCTTTTGTCCACCGGCGTGGATGTGCAGACCTGCAAGCTGATCGCCCTGGACCGGGTAATCAATTCCATGACCGAATTCAAACAAATCATCGGCCGGGGCACCCGCATACACGAAGACTACGGCAAATACTTTTTTTCAATCATGGATTTTAAAAAAGCCACCGAGCTTTTTGCCGACCCCCAGTTTGACGGTAAGCCGGTGCAGATTTATGAGCCCGGCCCGGAGGAGCCGCCGGTGCCGCCCGATCCACCGCCTGGCGAGGACGGGCAAGACGGCGATGATGAAGGCGTCATCATTGATCCGCCTGAGCCAACCCCGGGCAGGGTGAAATATTTTGTCCATGATGTGGAAGTCAAGATCGTTTCCGAGCGCATCCAGTATTACGGAAAAGACGGCAAGCTGGTGACAGAATCCATCAAGGACTACACCAAGAAAACGGTAAAAAAAGATTATGCCTCTATGGACGCGTTTCTGAAACGCTGGTCTGCTGCTGAGCGGAAAAAAGCGGTGATTGAAGAACTCGAAGACCAGGGGGTGTTATTTGAGCCTTTGACAGAAACCGTGGGGAAAGATTATGATCCCTTTGACCTGATTTGCCATGTGGTTTATGGCCAACCAGCCCTGACCCGGCGGGAGCGTGCTGAGAATGTGCGCAAAAATAATTATTTTACCAAGTACGGCGAAAAAGCCGGCAAAGTCCTTGAGGCATTAATCGAAAAATATGCGGATGAAGGCATCGAAAATATTGAAGACATGAACGTCCTGCGACTAAACCCCATAAATGAGCTTGGCACGCCGGTTGAGATCATCAAAAGCTTCGGCGGCCGGGATAAATACATCAATGCCGTCCGTGAATTAGAAGAAGAAATATACAGCGCTGCCTAACGTCACTTCTTTTGAAAGAGCCCAAAAAATGAACATCAGCTCCACCATCAAAGCCATACAAGATATCATGCGAAAAGATGTGGGCGTGGATGGCGACGCTCAGCGGATCAGCCAGCTGGTCTGGATGATTTTTTTAAAAATTTTCGATGACCGGGAACAGGAACTGGAAATCCTGGATGACAATTACCAAAGCCCCATCCCCGCTCACCTCCGCTGGCGGAACTGGGCCCATGACCCGGAAGGCATGACCGGCGAAGAATTGGAAGCGTTTGTCAACAACCAGCTCTTTCCCGGACTAAAAGAAATTGCCGTATCATCTGAGACAGACCGGAAAGCCCTTTTGATCCGGGATATTTTTCAAGGGGCGTACAATTACATGAAGTCCGGCACTCTGATGCGCCAGGTGATCAACAAATTAAACGACATCGATTTTAACCGCTCAGAGGACCGGCACCTGTTCGGCGATATTTACGAGCAGATTTTAAAGGATCTCCAAAGTGCGGGCAATGCCGGCGAATATTATACGCCGCGGGCGGTCACCCAGTTTATGGTGGACATGACCGATCCCAAACTCGGTGAAACCGTATTGGACCCGGCCTGCGGCACCGGCGGGTTTCTCACCTGCGCCATCGAACATGTGCGCAAAAATTATGTCAGCACCGTGGATGATGAAACCCGGCTGCAGAATTCCATTTTCGGGGTTGAAAAAAAGCCCCTGCCGCATCTCTTGTGCACCACCAACATGCTGCTCCACGGCATTGATGTGCCGGTGCAGGTCCGGCATGACAACACCCTGGCAAGGCCGCTAAAGGATTATTCAAAAAAGGAGCGGGTGGATGTGGTGGTGACCAATCCGCCGTTCGGCGGCATGGAGGAAGACGGGATCGAGGCCAACTTCCCCAAAAAATTCCAGACCCGGGAAACAGCCGATCTTTTTCTGGTGCTGCTCATGCATCTTTTAAAAGAAGGCGGCCGCGCCGGCATCGTCTTGCCGGACGGCACCCTTTTCGGCGAAGGCGTGAAAACCCGGATCAAGGAAAAGCTTTTATCCGAGTGCAACCTGCACACCATTGTCCGGCTGCCAAACGGGGTGTTCAATCCCTATACCGGCATTAAGACCAACCTGCTGTTTTTCACCAAGGGCCAGCAGACAACCGATATCTGGTATTTTGAGCATCCCTATCCGCCGGGTGCGAAGTCCTACAACAAGACAAAGCCCATCCGGATAGAGGAATTCGACCTTGAAAAACAGTGGTGGGAAAACCGGGAGGAAACCCAATATGCCTGGAAGGTCTCAGCCGAGCAGGTAAAGGCCAACAATTATAACCTGGATATCAAAAACCCTTATACCAAAAAACAAGACAACGGCGACCCGGAAAAACTGCTTGCCGAGTATAAACAGATGCTCTCAGATATTGCCGACACCCGCAGCAAGCTGAAGCAAGAACTCATGGCCTGCCTGGAAAGGACATCCTGATGCGGCAGGATCTGCTGTTTGATAACTTCAACCTGGTCGCCGACGCCCCTGACGGCATCCCCAAAATGCGGGAGATGATCCTGCAGCTGGCCGTGCAGGGCAAACTCGTGCCCCAGGACCCCGATGATGAACCCGCATCTGAACTGCTCAAGCGGATTTCAGCAGAAAAAGAGCGATTGATTAAAGAAGGCAAAATCAAAAAGCAAAAACCCCTCCCGCCGATTGATCCGGATGAGGCGCCGTATGAGTTGCCTGAGGGTTGGGAATGGGCAAGAATAAGGGATATTTCTCATGATTTGGGCCAGAGGAAACCAGCGGAAAGGTTTACATACATTGATGTAAACTCAATTAATAACGGTGAAGGAGTTATCAATACTAATTTAAAAATATTATCTCATATGGAGGCCCCCTCAAGGGCGAGAAAAATTGTAGATATTGGGTCAGTTATTTATTCAACGGTAAGGCCATATTTATTAAATGTTGTAATCTTGGATAGGGACTTGGTTCCAAAACCTATTGTAAGTACAGCATTTTTTGTGATGCATCCTTTCAATGGAATGAATAGTAAATTTATTTTTTATTACCTCCGTAGTCTACCTTTTATCCAATATGTAGAATCAGCAATGACAGGCGTAGCTTATCCAGCCATTAATGACGAAAAAATGAGCCTGGGGCTAATTCCTATTCCACCTTCGAATGAACAAAAAATAATTGCTGCAAAAGTCAATCAGCTAATGGCCCTATGCGACCAAATGGAGGCAGAAAAAGAGAAAACTCTAAAACACCGGGTAACACTGAACGCCACCGCCATCGACCATCTTCTTGAAGCCAAATCCGCAAATGAATTTGACAAGCACTGGCATTTGATCGCAAATAATTTTGATCTCCTCTATGATAACCCCGAGAATGTCCAAAAACTGCGACAAGCCATTCTGCAGCTGGCCGTCTCCGGCAAACTCGTCTCCCAGGACCCCAGCGACGAACCAGCATCAGAACTCTTAAAACGCATCAAAACCGAAAAAGACCGCCTGGTCAAAGAAGGCAAAATCAAAAAGCAAAAACCCCTGCCGCCGATTGAGCCGGATGAAGTGCCTTATGAGTTGCCGGATGGGTGGGAGTGGGCGAGGTTAATAGACATATCAGAAATCATTATGGGCCAGAGCCCACCAGGAAATACATACAACGAGCACGGTGAAGGCGTTCCGCTTATAAATGGCCCCGTGGAATTTAGCCCTGGTTATTTTGGAAAAACTATAAGATCAAAGTTTACCTCAAAGCCGACAAAATACTGCAAAGGGAATGATTTGCTGATATGTGTCAGAGGTTCAACCACAGGAAGAACAAATATTGCCGGTTTTGATGCCTGCATAGGTAGAGGTGTTGCTGCCATAAGGTCTTTTTTAGATAATGAATATTTGAACTGGGTAATTGTAAATAAAAGAAATAATATCTATTCAATAGGGTCGGGGTCAACATTTCCAAGCATATCGTATGATAAATTAGCAACTATAAAATTCCCAGTTCCGCCGATAGATGAGCAAAGGCGTATCGCCAAAAAAGTCGATCAACTCATGGCCCTATGCGACCAAATGGAGGCTTATTTAGAAAATTCCTCCTCTCAAGCCGATACCTTATTTAATACCATTGCCGAGCAAGTAACCGCTTCATCAACGAATAGCGCATATGTCAATTGATCCAAAATAATACGCACCGTTATTAACCTAACAGGGCCGAACAAAAAATATTTGAATCCATTTGAAAAGGTCGTACAAGCGCAATTTGATAACGACGTTGAGTTCTAAGCCAAAATGACGTTTAATATGTTGATAAGTTATTAAATTAACTAAGGATTTTTAAGCATGCAAATTTATCAGATATTGGACAAAATAGATGACAATCAGCTTTTCGTGCCTGCCTTTCAACGTGAATACGTTTGGCGAAAAGACGATGCCAAGAAATTGATGTCATCGCTCATTAAGGAGTATCCTACGGGAACCATGCTGACATGGGAAACAACGAATCCGCCAGAGCTTAAGGGAAATGTTAAGTATGATGAGCGGATGGGATCAGTTAAGCTGATACTTGACGGGCAACAGCGCATCACTACCCTTTATATGCTGATTCGTGGGAAAATTCCACCTTATTACACCAAGGAAGAAATTAAAAATGATCCCAGGAAACTCTATGTAAATTTGGAAACGCTTGAGCTGGAGTATTATAAAATCAAAAAGATGCAGAACAATCCGTTATGGGCAGAATTAACCGAAATATTTTTAGGAAATATAAAATATCGACATATTATTAAAGCGCTAAAGAGCAAAGGGGAAACGATTACAGATGAAAGAGACGATCTTATATATGACAATTTCTCAGCTATAGAGAAAATATGCGATCGCGATTTTGTTGAACAGGTAATACCGGTGCACGCCAATATACGGGAGGCGATCAATATATTTTACATCGTGAATGCCAGCGGGGTTAACCTGAGTGATGCAGAATTGGCGCTCGCACAAATCTCCGGTTATTGGCCAAAGGCAAGAGAGAGATTTAAATCTAAACTGTTTTCCATGGAAAAAGAGGGTTTTGTATTTTCATTGGATTTTATTGTCTATGTCTTATTGGGGGCCCTCCACCACGGAGGATCTGAAATGACCAAACTGCATTCTCCGGAAAACAAAGAGCAATTAATTAATACTTGGAAGCAATTAGAATCCCAGACCCTTGATTATTTGATTAACATATTGCGGCAGCATTTTTTTATCGATCATACAAAAGAGATAAATTCCGCTTATGCCTTGGTGCCGATCATTGTCTATACTTTCAATAAAGGCAAAAACCATCTCACAGGTGAAGAAATTCAAAAAATCAAAAAGTGGTTCTACTATTCTCAAATTCGGCAGCGATATGTAAGCCAGCTACCCCAGAAATTGGACAAGGATGTCGGTATTGTCGTTAAATCAGAGCAACCGTTTGATGATCTCCTGAATATAATTAAGCTTGAACGTTCACTTGAAATAACCTCGGATGAATTTGTCGGTCGTGATATCAGGCATCCGTTATATGCCCTAATGCGGTGGTATTTTAAAAGTCAAAATGCGGTTTGTTTTTCAACAGGCATTGGAATCCGGCGGAATATGGGTGAAAAATATATGCTGGAATGGGATCATATCTTTCCTTATTCGGTGTTAAAGGATAATGGCTATAATCCGAAAAATCGTATTCATTATTCACTTATGCAGGAAATTACCAATCGGGCCATACTCACGCAAGTTGCAAACCGCACAAAATCCAATTTAATGCCGGAGGACTATCTGGAATGGGTTGAAAACAGGTTTCCGGATGCACTTCGCCGTCAATGCATACCAATGGACAAAAATCTGTGGAAGATTGATAGATTTAGAGACTTTTTAGAGGCAAGGCGGCGTATGCTGGCAGATGAGTTGAATGCTTTTCTTCAAGCAATTACCGAAACCCAAGAAACCGAAATGGAGATGTCTGTTGAAGAACTCATATCAGAGGGCGAAAGTAATGAGCTTGAATTTAAATCGTCTTTGCGTTGGGATTATAGACAAGGCAAAGTCAATTCAGAGCTTGAGCAGGTAGTTTTAAAAACCCTTGCGGCATTTAGCAATTCAGACGGTGGCACGCTTTTAATAGGCGTTAAAGATGATGGGGAGTTATTGGGACTACAACCGGATTTTAATTCATTAAATGGAAACAAAGATAAATTTGAATTGCATCTGAGAAACCTTATTAACAAAACATTTGGAAAGGTATTTGCCACAAATAATATAAATATTGGTTTTCATGTACTCGATGATGAAGAAATCTGTAAAATTGAAATAAAAAAGGGTGAAAAGCCTCAATTCATAGAAGAAACTGATAGGCATGGCAAAAAAATCAAAAAATTTTATGCACGAAGCGGCAATTCCTCGCAAGAGTTTGCTATTGATGAAGCAACCGAATTTATTAAATCAAGATTTAATAATAGTTGATATCCAATCATTGCAATTTTTTATTTCGTAAAGATCTTCGTTAAATTTTACGGACACTAAAAATATTACATTTCAAGCTAAAGTTGCTAATAATAAGGAATTGAAGTGCATATAAATAGAGAGTCGAAAAATCCACGAAATTTAGGCGCCCCCTTTCCTCGCCCCTACTGGGTCATTCCTGGCCTGTTGCTCGCTGGCGAATATCCAGGTGCAAAAGAGCAAAACGAAGCGGAACAAAAGCTTTCCGATTTATTGGATGCCGAAATAAGGCAGATCATTGACTTGATGGAACCGGATGAAACAGATCATGACGAAAATCCGGGGACAGCAAACCTATTTATAAAGGAAAAATCAATAAACTGCCGCTGGATATAGATTCGAAAAGGCCAAAAGGGGCATAAAAAAACCGCTGATCTGCCAGGCGGGCTCAGCGGAAGCCTCTGCAGGTTCTGCCACCACTGGTAGAGAACAATTAAAAAGTATAATTAGACGTGATATATGTCAAGCGATATGTACTGATAATTAGTTTGCTTTGTAAACATAGACCATTGAAAAGGGTAATCTATTGTTCGTCACTGAAATCATCCGGAAAATAGCCCATGAAAATATTGATCCGCAGATGCTCTCTGTTACCGGGTGGTATATAACTGGTTTGCTGGTTGCTTTTGCTATTGCCCTTCTATGGATCGTAGCGCGCGTTTTGCTTCGGTGGATGCGCCTTGTTTTATTAAGATGGTCCATCTGGTTTGTTCAAAAGAAACATAAAGACGATCTGTATTCAGTTCGACAACGCATTCAGGATAAATTTTTAGGGCAGATACGCTGGGCCAAAAAAGGATTTCAGTCTTTTCATCTCGCCTGGCAGGAGGCCCGGCCGCATGGTGACGACAAAGCTATTCTTCCCATTCGCCTGAGAGAATTTTTATCTCCAGAAGACGTTCTTGATGGTGTTCGCAACAGACGGCTGGCGGAAGCCCTGCCAGGCTTTTTTGTTGCACTTGGAATATTCGGGACTTTTTTAGGCTTGGTTTTGGGGTTACAGGATCTTGAATTCGGCAAGCTGGATAACTTGCAATCCGGGGTTGGCCATTTGGTTTCAGGGCTATCACTCGCTTTTTTCACTTCTCTGGCCGGTATTGCAATGTCGATCGCCTTTTCATTCATTTATAGGTTATCTATTAACCGGTTGGAGCGCTCTTTTCTGGCGCTTGATAGCCTTTTGTCCGAGATTTATCCCTATGATTCGTGCCCTTTCGGCAAGCGTGCATGAAAAAAATTTTAAGCTGGGGTACTGTCGGTCGAAAACCCTGAAAAACAGGAGGACCGATGAAATTGACAGCTGCCCCGACCACACCGGC
>Ga0209925_1000524_pt1 | contig 19674 bp, 23 predicted proteins | sample SalPonR2_A_D1_MG_FD_185702 | JGI IMG/M metagenome (GOLD analysis project Ga0209925, IMG submission 185702) | Salt pond soil microbial communities from South San Francisco under conditions of wetland restoration - Salt Pond MetaG R2_A_D1_MG... ...
AAAAGTACTCAACTACTATTAAAATACTTGAAAGATAGACTAAATTAAATTATAATATAATAAGGAGTAATATTATGGATAATGTTTTGTTTATAAATGATAATAAGTTTTATATAAAAGCTTTGTCCAATAAACTTGTTAATGACAATTTTTATGTGTCAGGATTTGAAAGTTTAAATGAAGCTTCTGATTTTTTAAATGAATATAAAAAAGATTTAAATATTATTTTAATAGGAGATAAGTGTTCTAATAATCTTGATTCTTATTCTATTGCAAAAAACCTTAGAGAAAAATATGGTTTGAAAATTCCAATTATACTCCTTACAGAAAATATAAAGCAATTCAATTTTAAAAAGGCAAGGGTTAATGGTATAAATCATGTTTTAAATAGTGAGGTAATTAATAATCATGAAATATTGATAGAATACATGGATATATTAAAAAAACTTTATGAGAAAAAGAAGAGAAAAACAGTTTTAATTATTGATGACTCAAAAAAAGCAAGAGAAAAATTAACATTTGAAATTAAAGGTTCTTATTTTAATGTAATTACTGCAGAAAGTGGTGTCTTAGGATTAGAAAAAGCAAAAAAAAGCAAACCTGATTTCATAATACTGGATGTCGAACTTCCCGGATTGAATGGATTTGATATTTGTGAAAAAATAAAAGAAGATCCTACAGCTATAAATATTCCTGTGATTTATTATATCAGTAACAATAATGTTAATTATAAATTAAAAGGTATAAAAGCTGGTGGAGTAGAGTTCTTCCAGAAAGATAGTGAACCAGGTGAATTAATAAGATTATTAAGTAAGATTGAAGCATATATAGAATCAGATAATAGATATAAAGGTATTTATCTCGGGCATAATTCTATGGAATATTATGTTCTATCTTATTTTTTAAATAAACTTGGAATTGAACTTAAAAATTTTACAAATTATGATAAGGCTTTTAAATCGCTTGAAAACAATAAATTTGATGTAATAATTCAGGACATTGATTTTACAAAAAATAAGAAAAAAATAATGGAATTATACAGGATAATTGAAGATAAAGATCATATCAAAAAATTGTTAATTGCTGGTTCAAAAAAAGATAACCTTTTCTATTATTTAATTAAAAATGCTGTTGATGATTATATTTTCAAGCCATATATTGAAGAAGAAATAAGATTAAAAATTTCCAAAATTTTGAGGTCTTATGAAAATATATATAAACTACAATCACAGCAGGAAATGTTAAATATGCTGTCAATTGTAGATGAAATCACACAAACTTATAAAAAAAATTATCTAGAACAGGTTCTTGAAAGTTATATAAGTCGATATGATAGAGAGGGAATAAAATTCTCTGTTATCACATTAAAAATTAATAAATTTAAATATATAAAAGAAAATTATGGAAAGAAAAAATCTGAAGCTGTTTTAAAAACAGTTGCCAAAACTTTGGAAAATCTCGTTAGACCTACAGACATGATATTCAGATATAATCAAAATAAGTATGTGGTGTTACTTGAGGGAACCGATAAAAATTCAACTACTATAGTGAGAAAAAGAATAATGAAAAATATTGGTAATATCGTACTAAAAAATAAAAAGGAACTCTATCATAAAGTTGAAGTAACTTTAGATCAGGTAGTATATTCTGAATCTGGTAAAGAAAAATTCATTAATAAAATCAATGATAAATTCAAATAATATGAATAATCAAAATTTGCTGGATAATTACCAAAATATTTTAAAAGAATTGGAAGTAAAAAGTTACCGGATTGATCAAATTTCAAATTGGATTTTTAAAAAAGAAGTTTTCGATTTTGATAACATGTCCAATCTTCCCATAAAATTGAGGGAGAGATTAAAAAAAAAATATGATATATTATCACTCCAAATCAAAAAAAAAGAGAGATCCAGGGATGGGTCTACTGTAAAGTATCTTTTCAAAACTAAAGATAATAAATACGTTGAAGCAGTTGAGATGAATTATCACAATCGTAAAACTCTATGCATATCTTCTCAGATAGGGTGCAAAATGAATTGCAGTTTTTGCGCAACAGGAGCACAGGGGTTTACAAGAAATTTGAGTGTTTCAGAGATATTATCACAGATATTTTTAACAGGAGATGTTTCTAATATAGTTTTTATGGGTATGGGAGAACCTCTTGATAATTATTTGGTTTTAAAAAAAGCCCTAAAATTTATAAATAATGAAGAATATCTTAATATTGGAGCAAGAAAAATAACAATTTCTACCATTGGAATTCCTGAAAAAATTTCTAATCTTGCTGATGAACAAAAACAGTTTAAAATATCCTGGTCTCTACACAGTACTATAAAAAATATTAGAAATAAAATAATACCGGTATCAAGGAAGTATGATATCGATGAAATTAAAAACTCTTTGAAATATTATAAAAAGTTGACAAAATCGAGTATTACAATTGAATATTTATTAATTAGAAATCTTAATATGTCCCAAGAGGAAGCTAAAAATTTATCAAATATTGCTGAAGAATTAGGTGCAAAAATTAATTTTATACCTTATAATGAACATAAATATTCGAATTATAAAAGACCCAGTAGTAATGAAATTGACAAATTTACAAAATATTTAAATAGAAAAAAGATATTTTATACTATACGTGACAGCAGAGGCAAAGATATAAATGCAGCCTGTGGACAGTTAGCAGGTAAGGAAAAAAGGTAAGGAGGAATTATGGGTGTGATCACAATATCAAGAGAATATGGGTTATTTGTTGAAGATCTTCTGAAGGAGTTTGCAAAAGAAAAAAATATGAATATATTTTCCCATCAATTATTAATGGAAGTAGCAGAAAAAATTGATCAACCAGTAGATAAATTAGAAAATTTATATTCTATGGAGAAATTTAAATCTTTCAAAATATTTCTTACTGAGATGCTTCAATCAATGACTGAAGCATCATCGTTATTTGTTGAAAGTTCACAGATGGATTCTCCTGTATTTTTCCCGCTGTTTTATCCCACTTCAAAAAATAAAGATGAATTAAAAAAAATAGATAATCGTAAAAACTATATTGATCTAATGAAAAAAGTTATAATAGATACTTACAAAAAGGGAAATGTGATAATAGTTGGAAGAGGTTCACAAATGGTTTTAAAAGATTACAATAATGTTGTTCATTTGAGATTTGTAGGTGATTGTAATAAACAAATTGAAAGAGTTAAGAAAAAATTAAAAATTGAAGAAAAAGAAGCTAAAGAAAAAATAAAAGAAACAAATAAAAGACGTCATGATTATATAAAATATTTTTATAATGTTGACATTGATGATCCTCTTTTATATCATTTTATTGTAAATGTAGATAAATTAGGAAAGGATAATCTTTATAAATTTTTAGCAACAATCAAGGGAGGTTTCAAGAATGGAAAATGATGAAAAAAAGAAATTAATTAAAAAAAATATTGAATTTAATGAAAGATTGGAATATTTAATACGTGATATTGATATGCTTGAAAAAACTGTGGCAGATATAGAAACTGATTTAGAAAAAATGTACAGTGAATTTGATGAAATTAAAGAGATAATTGCTGATAAAAGTAAAGGCAATGTTTTTAAAAAAATGAAAAAGAATGAAGATAATAAAAAGTAGCAAACTAATATTTCTTTTATTCTATTTTGGTTTTTTCTTTAATTTAATATTCCCTGAAATCTTTTTTAGCAAACCCTACTATTTGAGGCATGAAATCATAAAAGTTTTTGGTGATAAAAATTATGATTATTTACAGGTAAAGAAAGATAATAAAATATTTAAGCCATTTTTTAAAATGGATAAATTTTATTTTACAGATTACACTGAAGATGAAAAATATTTTGTTTCTTATATACCTCTCGGATTTGCACCTCAAAAAGGAGAATATGAAGTATTAGTTTATAATGATTCTGAAATTATTTCAAAGAATAAATTTTATGTTACGGGAAGAGAGATTCATAAAGTAAAAACTCCATTTCATGCTATTACTGTTGAATACGGCGGTAATTTGAATAAAATAAAAGTTGGGAATCATTATGATAAAAGCTATTCTCATGAAAATATTGAAAATCTACTGGATTTTATGGGCATTGATAATCTTTTTTTTATGGTAGGTCAGACTAATGCAAAATTAGATAATGTTAAATCAGGAAATCCATGGATTAGAGAAAACCTTAAAAGCTGGGAAAAATTTGCAGTTAAGCATAATAAATTAACTCTTGGTGGATACACCGGTTGTTTTTTGGCTTTTGGGCCGGCAAAAAAGAAGTTTCCAGAATATGAATTTTCTCATGATTATTCCCAAAAATATGGATTATATAAAACAAATTTTATCTCAATTGATGATAGAAAGAGAATCGATGATGTAAAAAAATTAATAAAACAAATTGAAAATAATTCTGATATAGAATATATAGGTCTCGATTATATAAGAGCAGGGCAGGGAGGATTTGAAAATTTCGATGAATTTTCAAGAATATTCAATATAGAAATACCCGGTGAATCAACCAAAAAGAAAATTCTAAATTTAGCTAAAATGGTAAAAAAGGATTCAAAACCGGGGATTAAAAAAAAATGGGAGTATTTTAGAGCTTACAAAACCTCATTGGTTATAGAGGAAATTTCTAAAGATAGTTCAAAACCGCTCTGGACATTTCTTCTTGGATGGGAACAGGGACACAATCATGGGCAGGACCCTATTATGTTTACAGATGCTGGGGCTGATTTAATATTTGTTATGCTTTATGAGGCAACACATGATAAATACAATGAAATGATGAAAAGCTGGCAAAATTATCTTGAAAATGTTTCCGGATTACAGCTTATAGCTGGACAGGATGTTGACTTTATTTTAAATGATTCAAATGATAAAAATAGATCCGGTCCGGAAGAAATGTTAAGAAGATATAAATATTCCTATGATGTTTTTTCAACAAATGACAATTTAAAAGGATTTTTCATTCATGATTTAGTTCGAATGTTTTACGGTAGGCTTTATCCTTACAGCAGCAAAGAGTGGCTTTATTCTGCGTTTTCTGGATTATCTTATTTTGATGTAAAGGAAAAAATAATTCCTTTAAAAATAAAAAGTTTTATAAATAATAATAATATAATATTTAAACTTAAAAATGAGGCAGAAAAAGATATAACAGTAGATAAAATTACTTTTTTCCCTAAATATAATAATGGATATGAGTATAAAAATTTAATAATGAAAAAAAATACTAATTATTTTTTCAATTTACCATATAATTATTATAATGAAAGTGGAAAGAGAGATAATGTTACAATCATATTCCACAGAAAAACTGAGAAGAATATTGTGCATATGAAATATTTTGAGTAGGGGAGGAAATATGGAAAAAAAGAATATATTAATAGGTATTAGTGGAGGAATAGCCGCATATAAAATTACTTATTTAATTAGGCACTACAAAAAAAATAACTACAATGTAAAAGTTATTATGACTGAAAATTCACTCAATTTTATATCAAAAGTTACTGTTGAAACATTATCGGAAAATAAGGTTTATGTTGACAGTTTTGAAATGGATTTTACTGACAAAAAAGATGGATTTATTCCTCATATAAAATTGGCCGATTTTGCTGATCTATTTATTTTAGCACCTGCAACGGCAAATGTTCTGGGAAAAATTGCGAATGGTATAGCAGATGATCTTCTGACATCAACTACAATAGCATTAAAAAAGGATATACCAAAATTGATTTTTCCAGCTATGAATGTAAAAATGCTTGAAAATAGTTTTACACAGAAGAATATTTCAAATTTAAAAAAAGAGGGATATAAAGTATTTCAAACCGATGAAGGAGAACTTGCATGCGGAGTAATTGCTAAAGGAAGATTGCCTGAACCTGAAACCATTTATAATTTAACAAAAAGGTTTCTTATACCTCAAAAATTAAAGGGAAAAAAAATTCTTGTTACATCTGGTGCGACATTAGAGAAAATTGATCCAGTAAGGTATATTTCAAATCATTCCTCGGGTAAAATGGGTGTTTCCATAGCTGAAAAATGTTATGAATCTGGCGCTGAAGTAGATATAGTTAGTGGGAAATATTCAATTGATAGCTATTTAGACTCCCAAATATTTGTAAGCAGCACTGAAGATATGTGGGAAAAAGTAAAAAAATTATTTGGGAAGAAAAAATATGATTATGTTGTAATGGCTGCAGCTGTGTCAGACTACTCTGTGAACGATTATAAAAAAGAGAAAATTAAAAAAAATAATGAGACTTTAACTTTAAAACTCAATAAAAATATTGATATAATAAAATCTATCAATGATAATTTTAAAACTAAAATAATTGGATTTGCAGCAGAAACATCAAATCTCATGGAAAATGCATTAAAAAAATTAAATGAAAAAAAAATGTATATGATAGTTGCTAATGATGTTACAAAAAAAGATACCGGTTTTAGAAGTGAGAGTAATGAATGTATCATTTTTAAGGGAAGTAAAAAATATGAAACCGGTAAAAAGAAGAAAACCGAGATAGCAAAAAAAATTATTGAATTAATGGAATGAACTTTTAGAATGTAAATGGAGGTATTATTTTGAAAATAGGTATTATGAGTGATACACATGAAGATTATACCACCATAAAATGGGCAGTAAATTTTTTTAATAAAAAGGATATTAAATTTTTAATTCATCTGGGAGATATAATATCTCCTATAATGTACAATTATTTTAAAGAATATTGTGGTGAATATCTTTTCATTTATGGCAATAATGATGGAGAGAGAAGATATTTAAAAACTAAATTTGATAATATATTTGAACCACCGTATCTTTTTGAAAAATTTGATAAAAGATTTTATTTAACCCACATTCCAGTAAATTGGGATAAAGTTATTGAAAAACACCATCCCGATTTTATTTTTTTTGGGCACACTCATGAAATATTTTTTGAAAAAAGAGATAATACTGTTATTTTTAATCCTGGAGAATCATGTGGGCTGCTTGAAAATGAACATAATATTTCAGTACTTGATCTTGAAAAAAATAAGATAAAAATCTTTGAAAGAGGAGCTCATGGAGAAAAAACTTCATACTCTTTTTAAAATTCTTATTAATCGGGGGATTTTAAGTGAAGAGGTATTATTCAAAAATGATACCGTCAGTGAGGATTCACTTGATATTGCAATATCTGAATTAAAACATAAAAAAAATATTATTAATCAGTTGATTGTTGTTTATGAAATTGGGAATCTATTAAAATTTTCTTCAAGAGATGATGAAGTATTTAATTCTATATTGTTTTTAATTAGAGACATTATTGATTATGATTTTTCAAGCATATATTTTTACAGAGATAATAAATTTGAACTTATTGAAAAAGTAGGAGAAAAAATTGATTTGAATCAGAAAATTGATATTGCTGGAGCAAATTCAATTAAAGAATTTATAATTAAAGAGAAATCACAGATTTATTTTAATAAATTAAATAATGATAATATTAATTACCGGTCAATTATTCTTGTTCCTATTATAATAAATAATGAATTAGAAGGTGTATTAGCAATAGCAAAAAAAGAGGATGAAGGATTTGATGAGAACAGCCAGCTTGTTCTGGATTTAATTACAAATGAAATTGCAATTAATCTTGAGAGATATAAATATATTGAAAAAATTGAAACAAAAAATGAAAGATTAAATAATTTACTTCATGAACTGGAAAAAAGTAAAGAAAAATTGATTAAAGCCGAAAAGGTTATGGCTGTAACACAAACAATTGTTGGAATCAATCATGAAATCAATAATGCTTTAAGTATTGAAAAGGGAGCTTTGTATCTTTTGAAGAATAAACTTAAAAAGAATAATTTTAAAGAATATGATAATTATATTGAAAAAATCGAAGAAGGGCACAAAAGAATAAAAGAGATTGTTAGAAATTTGGACAAGGTAAAAAAACAGTACAAGATAAAAAAATATATTGAGGATATTGATATGATAGATTTAGGAGATTTCAAAAAAGATGAAAAAAAAGAAGGAGGAAGTAATGGTAGTTGATAAGAAAAAATTAGAAAAAATAGAAAGAAGATTATCTGAGAGACAGGAATATCTTGTAAGAGATTTAGATCTTTTATTAAAAAATTTGAACAATATAAAGGATAGTGTAGTAAATTTTTCTGGTGAAATTGAAAAAATAAAAAATAATTTAGATAATAAATAAATGGGGTTATAATGTCATATTTTAAAGTTACAGGAAATGTTAAATTAAAAGGTGAAATAAAGCCTTCCGGAAATAAAAATGAAGCTCTCCCGGTGATAGCTGCTTCAATATTAACCGACAAAAAAATAATATTAAAAAATGTGCCAGAAATTAAAGATGTTAATGTTTTACTTGATATCTTAAAAGATATAGGTGTTGAAATAAGTAGAATAAAGAAAAATGTTTTTATGATTAATCCAGCAAAGGTTGAAAAATGGAATATAGATTCAAAACTCGGTAGTAAAATTAGAGGATCACTTCCATTAATTGCTTCATTAATTTCAAGATTAAAGAAGGTTTATTTCCCTATTCCAGGAGGGGACAAAATTGGAAGAAGGAGATTGGATACACACCTTCTTGCATTAAATAAACTTGGTGTATCATATAAATATGATGAAAAAGTTGAAAAAATCAAATTTAATATTAAAGATGGATTAAAGGGGAATGATATTTTACTGGATGAAGCATCTGTAACAGCAACAGAAAATGCAATTATTGCTGCCGTTCTTGCTGATGGTATTACAACAATTTATAATGCTGCCTGTGAACCTCATATTCAGGGGTTGTGTAAATTTTTAAACAAATTAGGAGCTAAAATTAAAGGAATTGGAACCAATTATTTAAAAGTTGAAGGTGTTGATGAATTAAAAGGTGGAGAATACACTATTCAGGATGACCATATTGAAGTTGGAAGTTTTATGGGACTTGCTGCAATAACTAATAGTGAATTAACAATAAAAAATGTTTATGATAGTGAAACAAATTATATGGATATAATTGGAAGAGAGTTTAATAGAATTGGTTTAAATTTTAAAAAGAAAGGTAAAGATTTATATATTCCCGCACAAAAAAATTTAAAAATTAAGCCTGATTTCAGGAACAAGATTCCTAAAATCAGTGATGGCACATGGCCAAAGTTTCCAGCAGATTTGATTTCAATCATGATAGTTGCTGCTACTAAATCAAAAGGAAGTGTTGTAATACATGAAAAAATGTTTGAAAGTAGAATGTTTTTTGTTGACAAATTAATATCAATGGGAGCAAGAGTAGTTTTGTGTGATCCCCATCGTGTTGTAGTTACAGGGCCTTCAACACTATATGGAAGCGAGGTTGCCAGTCCCGATATTAGAGCAGGAATATCTCTTCTTTTAGCAGCTCTGGGAGCTGAGGGTGAATCAATTATACATAATATATATCAAATTGACCGTGGATATGAAAAAATTGATGAAAGATTAAGAAAAATAGGAGCTAAAATTGAAAGAGTTGAATCTTAGATATTATGAGAATAATTAGAGGAGCTATAAATATTCCTGAAAATAATGAGAAATCAATTGAAAAAGGAACCGAAGAATTATTAAATCATATAATCAAAAAATCAAAACTTTCAAAAAAGGATATTCATTTTTTTATAGTTTCAGCAACAAAGGATATAACAAAAATATATCCATGTGAGATTATTAGAAGAAATTTTAAATATAAATCAATTCCTCTTCTATGTGTTCAGGAGATGCACGTAGAAGGTTCATTGCCATTAACAATAAGATTTTTAATTATTGCGGCAGGAAATGATAGTCACGAATTTTATTATTTAAGGGATACCTCTGAATTGAGGGAATAATGGAAAAAAATAAAAAACCAATTTATATTTTTGGGCCATGTTCAATAGATACGAGAGAAAATTTATTTAAAATTGCTGATAAGTTATCTTCTTTAGGAGTAAAATATTTAAGAGGAGGAGCTTTTAAACCCAGAACTTCTCCATATAGTTTTAAAGGTTTAAATCTTGCTGGATTGAAAATATTAAAAGAAACTGCAACAAAGTATAATATGCTCACAGTTTCAGAAATTTTAGATGTCAGAAATCTGGATCTTTTTAATAAATATGTGGATGTTATTCAGATTGGTGCAAGAAATATGCAAAATTTTACTCTTTTAAATGAACTTGGGAAAACTGATAAAAAAATCATCATAAAAAGAGGTTTCATGTCAACAATCGAAGAATTATTATATGCAGTAGAATATATTGTCAACTCCGGAAATGAAGATATTTTAATTTGTGAAAGAGGAATAAGAACCTTTGTGCAATCATCAAGATTTTCTCTTGATATAACGTCTATTCCAGTTTTGAAAGATAAAACAGACTATCCAATAATAGTTGATCCTTCCCACAGTACAGGTTATTTCAAGTGGGTAAGTAATATTTCTTATTCTGCTATAGCTGCAGGGGCAGATGGGTTAATGCTTGAAACGCATATCACTCCGTGGAGTTCCTTATCAGATTCTTCTCAAATTGTTAACCTTGAAGAAACTGAAAAAATAATTAAAAAGTCAAATGAAATTTATAAAATTGTAAGATGAAAACGGTAATAATAAGTGGCTCTAATACTTACGATCTTAATTTTTTAAAAAAAGAAAATTTTAATAATTGTGAAATTATAGCGGTAGATTTTGGATTAAAAATATGTCATAAATTGAAATTACACCCGGATATAATTATTGGAGATTTTGATTCAATAGATGAATCTTTGTTGAATCTATACAAAAATAAATCAAAAATTGTTAAATTCAATAAACAAAAAAATAAATCTGATACAGAACTTGCAGTTGATATTGCACTCAAAAAAAATTCCGATAATATTATTATTTTTAATGCACTTGGAAGCAGAATCGACCACGAAATATTTAATATTTATCTGCTATTTAAAAAAGAGAATAAAATCATAATAAAAAGTAAAGAGGGTGAAATTTTTGCATTAAAAGAAAATGGGAAAAATAGAATAAAAATTAAAAAGAACACAACTTTTTCATTAATACCAATTGGAAAAATTTATAATTTAACCATAAAAGGAGCACAATATGAAATTAATAATAAAGATGTAAGTATGAATACATTGACATTAAGTAATAGATCACTGGAGAATATTTTAGAAATTAGTTTTAAAAAAGGAAAACTTTTGTTCTATAAATTTAAGGGGTAAAAATGAGTAATCCATTTTTTGATAGTCAAATAGCAGGTAATTATGATAGATGGTATGATAGTTATGTAGGTAAAATTTATGATAAACTGGAAAAGCAAACAATTTCAAATATAATAAAAACTAAAAAAAGAGGATATTTACTTGATGTAGGCTGCGGGACAGGACACTGGAGTCAATATTTTTCAAATGCAGGTTTTCATGTTACCGGTATAGATAATTCACGGGAAATGATAGAAATTGCCCAAAGAAAAAAAATAAAAAATTGTGAATTTCTAAAAGTAAATGCATTAAATTTTGAGGCTGATAAGAAATATAATGCGGCATCTTTTATAACTTCACTTGAATTTATGGATAATTATAAAAAAATAATAAAAAATATTGTAAAATATTTGAGAGACGATGGTTATATTATTATTGGTGTACTAAATGAGAATTCATACTTATCCAGACAGAGAAAAAAAAAGAAAAATATTTATTCAAAAGCACATTTTTTTACATTTGACGGATTAAAAAATCTTTTCTCATCTTATGGTAGTGTAAAATTAAAGGGATGTGTTTATCCCTCTCCAAACTTTATAAGATATTACAAAATTATTGAATATATTGGAAAATTATTAAATTTAAAAAATTCTAATTTTATAGCAGGAAAGGTGAATTTATGAAAGTTAGTATCCAGGTTAGTTTTTATCCATTAAGTGAAAATAATTATAGAAATATTATTTCTGGATTTATTAAAGATATAAAAAAATATAAAAATATTAATCTAGAAAGTTCAAATATGGCAACTATTATTTATGGAGATATTGATAAAATATTTAAAATATTAACAAATTTATCAAAAAAATATTTAGAAAAGTATGATGGTATAATCGATTTTAAATTATCAAATTCATGTATTAAATAGAATTGCTTAAATATTTTTTTCAAATATTTTTTTTATATTTCTATAATTTTTTATTAGAAGGAAAGGATTATATCTTTCCAGGTCTGATTTAGAATATCCACCCTGATAAACAGCTATCATTTGCGCATTAATAGCTCTTCCAGCTTTAATATCATCAGGAGTATCTCCAAATGCAAAAATTTTTTTAAAATCTGTATTATAATATGAGTTTGATTTTTTCAATGCTATTTTTGCGATAATTTTTCTTGATTGGTTTTCATGTCCAAATCCTCCAACAGGGAAATATTTATATAGACCACAATTTTTTAATTTAATTGCAGCCCCTATTTGAGAATTTCCTGTAATAAGAGCAAGTTTCCCATTATTATTTATCAGATAATTTAAGAAATTTTCAATACCGGCAATTTTGTTCCAGGTATAATTTTTTGATTCTTTATTTAAAATATTTTCAAAACAGTTAATAAATTTTTTCCAGTATTTTTGTTTATATTTTTTATTTAATTTATTTAGTACCTTATGGAATGTTTCAAGATCACTTTTTCCTGAAAGAGAAAAATTATCAAGAAGATTTGGTCTGCCAAATGTATTTTCAAGAGCAAGATTAAAAGCTTTTTTACCTGCTTTGTTTATGTGAATAAGAGTTCCATCAATATCAAATAAAAATAAGGTTTTGTTAAACATAACGGTTGAATTATATTAATAATGTACAATAATGTAAAGTACTAAATTATTTAAATTTATTGATATTTATTGGGTGTTATAAACAATGAATGGTATATATGTATAAATAAGTAAAATAATATATAATCTTAAAAATACTTAAAAAATGAAATAAATTGATAATAATTAGATAAAAAAGATAATAACTTGACAGGATTACATATATGTATTATAAATAAAGAGACATAGGGAGGGTAGAATGATTAAAGTAAATAATTTATATAAAATATTTGGAAAAAAACAAAATAAGGCATTAAAAATGTCCAAAGATGGAGTTTCTAAAAAAGAAATTTTGAAAAAGACCGGTGCAACTATTGGAGTTAAAAATGCAAGTTTTGAAGTTAAAGAGGGTGAAATATTTGTTATCATGGGATTATCCGGAAGCGGAAAGTCCACACTATTAAGATGTATAAATAGACTTATTGAGCCTACTGAAGGAGAAATAATAATAGATGATGAAAATATATTGGGTTTAGAGAAAAAGGAACTTCGAGAATTCAGGAAAAATAAATTTGGAATGGTATTCCAACATTTTGGTTTGTTTCCTTACAGAACAGTTGTGGAAAATGCGGAGTTTGGTTTAGAAATACAGAAAATGGAGCCGGAGAAAAGAAAAGAAAAGGCCATGAAAGCTTTAAAACAGGTTGGATTAAAGGGATGGGAGAGTCAATATCCTGAAAGTTTAAGTGGAGGAATGAAACAAAGGGTTGGTCTTGCAAGGGCATTAGCAGTGGATGCTGACTATCTCTTAATGGATGAACCTTTTAGTGCACTTGATCCACTAATTAAACGTGAAATGCAGGATAATTTAATTGACTTACAGGAAGAGATTCAAAAAACAATAATCTTTATAACCCATGACCTTGATGAAGCATTAAAAGTTGGAGATAGAATTGCAATTATGAAAGATGGTGTAATAGTGCAAACCGGTGGTCATGAAGAAATACTGGCAAATGCAAAAAGTGATTACGTGGAGGATTTTGTAAAAGATGTAAATAGATCAAGAGTTTATACTGCCGAAGAATGCATGATTAAACCACAGGATTTATTATATATCCATGAAGATGGTCCGAAGTCAGCTGTTCATAAAATGGAGCATTACGATATAGATAGTATGTTTGTTCTTGATAAAAATAAAAAATATTTAGGCAAGGTTAAAATTGAAAACGCCATAGAATCCAGTGAAAAAGGGAAAAAAGATTTAAAAGATATTATTATCAAGTCAAAAGTGGCTTATCTTGATGATAATTTATCTGATTTGTTTACAAAAATTGTAGAGCAAAATTCAGCATTACCTGTAATTGATAAGGATAAAAAGTTTTATGGAATGTTGACAAAAACCACATTAATTGCAAATTTATCCAATGATGAAATAGATGAAGATAAATACACTGTATGATATTATTACTTAAAGTATTGGAGGGAATATACCATGGTAGATAGTATTTTTGTAACATCAAGTTCTTTATATAATTACATACTTGAAAATATAAATAGTTATTTTTTAAATAATTTAATAAACTTTTTTAAAGGTAATATTGCTTTATATGTTATTTACCCATTACTAATCATTGCTGGGTTAATTCTTTTAATTCAGTACAAAAGAGAAAAAATTGCTAAGGCAATTTTTGTTGTGGCTGGAGTAGCAATAGTTTGGAATATTGGATTTTTTGGATATTTAGAGTCTTTACTTGAATCAATACCTAAAATTCCTCTTGGAAATTGGATAGAATCATTTGTAAATTTTCTTATAGATAATTTTCAGGGGCCTTTTGAATCATTTTCTAACCTTATAGAAAGTATGATTGATAGTTTTGAGTCCATGCTAAAATTATTTCATCCTATGATATTAATGTTAATAATTTCAGGATTGACATACTGGAAGAGAAAGAAAATTGGATTAAGTATTTTTGTAATAATTGGTTTGGGTATTTTATGGAATTTAAATTTATGGCCCGAACTAATTACAACACTGGCATCAATTATTACATCTGTAATTGTTGCTCTTGTGATTGGAATACCTGTAGGAATCTTAAAAGCACACAGCAAAATATTACACCACCTGACAAGACCAATACTTGATTTTATGCAGACAATACCACCTTTTGTTTATTTAATACCAGCATTGATGTTTTTTGGTCTCGGTACGGTATCGGGTGTTATAGCTACAGTTGTTTTTGCTATTGCGCCTCCAATTAGATTAACTTATCTTGGTATTATTCAAATACCTGAAGAAATGAAAGAAGCTGGTAGGGCTTATGGTGCAAATCCTCTACAAATGCTTTATAAAATTGAAATTCCGGGAGCTTTACCATCAATTATGATGGGAATTAATCAGTGTATAATGCTTGCATTATCTATGGTTGTGATTGCAGCTATGATTGGTGCTGGAGGATTGGGAAAAATTGTTTTAAGATCTTTATCAGTAGTTGATATTGGAATGGGTTTTGAAGCTGGTATTGGTATTGTTATTATTGCTATAATACTTGATAGATTGTTTGATAATGATTAATTTGTATATATATTATATGAAAAAGCAAGTTTTATTAATTTCATATAAAGTAGTAGGGAAAAATAAAAAATAGGAGGTTGTTATGAAATTTGGTAAGTTAAAATTGATAATAGGATTGTTTCTAATTGCAGGTTTAATTTTTACTGGTTTGACCGGATGTTCTCAGAAAGCTGCGGAAACAACTAAAGAAATAAATTTCGGATATGTGCAGTGGCCGGGAGTTACTGTAAAAACACAAGTTGTTAAAACAATAGCGGATTATCTTGGCTATGAAACTGATACAAAAACCGGTGCTGAACAGGTAGTACTAAAAGGAATGGAGACAGGAGATTTAGATGTTTTTCTTGCTCTCTGGCTTCCAAGTATGAAAGTTAATTATGATCCATACAAAGAGAAAGGTGTAGTTGAAAAAGTTGCTGCGAATTTAGAAAATTGCCATTATATAACTGCTGTAAATAAAGAGGCCTGGGATGCTGGTGTGAAAACTTTTGATGATCTAAAAAAATTTGAGGATAAATTTGATAAAAAGATTTATGGAATTGAGCCGGGAAATGATGGCAATAGAATTATGAAAGAAAAGATAATTCCTGGTTATAATTTAGAAGGCTGGGAAGTTGTAGTTAGTGGAACAGCTGGAATGCTTTCAACTGTAAAAAGTAAAACTAAAAAAGGCGAATGGGTAGCTTTTCTTGGTTGGCAGCCGCATTATATGAATGTTATGTTTGACATGAAATATCTTAAAGATCCTAAAAATAAATGGCCCGGTGGAGGAACAAGCACAGTTTATACTATTATAAGAACCGGTTTTGATAAAGAAGACCCAAATTTTTATAAGTTCTTGAAAAATTTCAAACTTGATACAGAAACTCAAAGTAACTGGATCTATGAATACAAAAAAGGTGGAAAAAATGAAAAAGGTAGAGAACCTGCAGCTGTAGCTGAAGAATGGATAGCAAATAATTTAGACACAGTAGAAAAATGGGTAAAAGGTGTAAAAGCAGTTGATGGAACAAAAGCTATAGATAAAATTAGAGAAAAAGTAAATAATAAATAATTAAAAAAGAAAATAAGAAAAGGGCCTTCACAGAAAGGCCCTTTTCTATTACATGATAACTGGTTAAATTATAATTAGTAAGAATTTAGTTACTATTTATTTTTATAAAATTTTCAATACTTCTATCATAATTTTTTTCAATATTATCTGGAAAATAACAGGCGGGAAGTTCATTTTTTGATCTATGGTATTTTATGCATTCACAGCAAATACCTTTTCTTGGACATCCTGGATAACTACAGTTGCAGTTTTTTAAATTCTTATCTGTATTATTACAATTCATATAATCTCCTTTTTAAAAATTATAAATTATTAAATTAAAAAAATCAATTATATAAAATAATATTGCATTATTGTATCATAATTGTTATAATTAAACGTACTATTTCTAATTAAGGAGGAATTTATGGCTAATTATGATGCAAAGTATGAAAAGATTGACGATAATGTTGTCAAAATAACATTAAAGGGTTTTTTGGATGCACATACAGCATCTAAATTTGAAAAGTTACTAAAAGAACTCATCGATGATGGTAATGTAAATATTCTTGTGGATCTTGAAAATCTTGATTATATTTCATCTACAGGGTTAGGTGTTTTTATGGGTTATATAGAAGATATAAGAGCCAGTAATGGAGATATAAAATTTGTTAATGTTCCTAACAATATTTATAAGGTTTTTTCTGTTTTAGGGTTTTCTGCTATATATGAGATTTATGATGAAGAAAAGAAAGCTATAAAGGAATTCTAATGAAATTTCATTTCAGTCTGCCGGCAAAAAAGAAATATTTACAACTGATAAGATTTTATATATATGATATTTGTACCAAATTACAAATTCCTCAAGGCGATATAACTGATATTAAAAATATTGTAGGAGAAGCTGCTTCCAATATAGTTAAATATGCATATAAAAATAAAAGAAAATATCAAGAAAAAACAATGGAACTTGATATTACTTATAAAAAAGAAAAAAAACAAATAATCATTGATATAATAGATCATGGAAAGGGGTTTGACCCTTCATTTTTAAATAATTTGAACAGGAAAGAGATTGAAAATAAAATAAAAAAGATGAACAAAGGAGGTTATGGATTATATTTAATAAAAAAATGTTCGGATAAGGTTGAGTTTGATATAAAACCTTTTGACAAAAATGTAATAAGAGTAATTAAAAAACTGCAGGATACTAAATGATTATTTTCAATTATTTATCATCGTTCACTATATTTTTATTAAGTGTTTATATTTATAGAAATAGAGATAATGTACATAATTTAATAACAGCAATTATGTTATTTACACTCGGACTGGCTCCATTTTCATGGATTCTTTTTCGTGACAGTAAAATATTCACTAATGAATTGAATATATGGATATTATTTTTTCCTTTTCTGTTGCTGTTTTCAATCGTGTACCCCTATGAAATTAAATTAACAAAAAAAATAAAAAATTCAAAATATAAATACATTATTTTTGCACCATATTTTTTATATTTTATAATTTATTTTTTAATAAAAATATTAACTATGGTGCTTCTAAAAGAAACTTTTTTATTTGATATAATAAAAGGTACAACTGATTTATTTTTATCAAAAATATTTTCTTTGCTACTATTAATATTAAATATATTTTATATATTTATTTCAACTTATATTTTAAAAAAGAAAATGAGTACATGCGAGTCATCATCCTTAAAAAAACAGTTAAAACTTATAACTATTGGAATACAATCCTTTGCTTTCGTTTTTATAATTAGTATTATAAGTCAGTATTTTGGATTATTTAGCAATTTAATTACCTCTGAAAGAGTTAAATACTTGTATTCTTTTGCAATTATAATAAATGCAATATTAATAAGCCTGGCAATGGTAAAATATAAATTTTTAAATATTAGACTCAAAAGAAAAAGTGTTCTTTACTATTTTGTATGGGTGTTTTTTATATCAATATATGCCCTGATTATTACATTTATTATATCAAGGATTTCACAGACTTATAATAATGCATATAGCTATATTTCAATAGCTTTAAGTTATGTTATCTTCATCTTTTATTACAGATATTTAAAAAAGTTTATAAGCTATTTCTTTATTAAAGATCAAATGAACTATGAAGAAATTATTAAAAACTTTTTTATGAAAATAGCTAAATATGATTCTTTTTCTGAGATACGTAATAGTGTTATTGAAGAATTAAAAAAATTATTGAATATTGAAAATGTTGATATTATTCTTTTTGATGATATTGATGAGAAATATTCCAGAAAAAATTATTATGATTATTTTGAAGTTGATGAATACTACCAGAAAAATTATAAATGGGCTCTCTATTTTTTTCCTTTAAAGTTTAATGAGAAAATTTTTGGATTTTTGTTGATTGGAAGTAAAATATCAAAAAATACATATAAAAAAACAGAGATTGACATATTAAAATCAATAACCTTACAGATTTCCATGCTTTTACACAATATGAGTGTAAACAAACAATTATATGAAAAAAAAGTTATGGAAAAAGAGTTAAATCTTGCAAAAAAAATTCAATTTTCACTTTTGCCTGAAAAAAATATTAAAAATGATAATTTTGATATTTATTGGAGATATAAGCCAGCAACAAAAATTGGTGGTGATTACTGTGATGTTATTGAAGTAGATAATAAGTTATGTTTTTTAATAGCTGATGTAAGCGGTAAAGGAATTAAAGGTGCAATATATATGAGTATGATTAGGACATTGTTCCATACAGCTTTAAGATCAATTTCAGTTAAAGAAATATTAATGTATTTAAATAAATATTTAAAAGAAAAATTACCGGCCAAATTATTTGTAACAATGTTAGTTTTTTTATATGATTATGAGAAAGGTGAAATTGAATATATACATTTAGGACATAATAATCCTATCTATTTTGATTCAAAAAAAGATAATGTGAAATATCTTGAATCAGATGGCATGGCTCTGGGAATGGTTGATAATAGTATTTTTGATGAAGTGGTTTCAACAAAAAATATTAAAATGGAAGAAGATGATTTTATATTTTTATATACTGATGGAATAACCGAAGCAAGAAATCAAAAGGAAGAATTTTTTGGTAGTGATAGGTTGTTTGAAATTGTATCAAAATATCGTGACAGTGATGTTAAAACAATTACAAATAAAGTAAGTCAGAATATTTTCAGATTTAGAGGAGAGTACAAACAATCAGATGATATTGCGATGTTATCTTTTAGAAAAAAATCTAAGGGGAATTAATGGATAT
>Ga0209925_1000525_pt1 | contig 19657 bp, 18 predicted proteins | sample SalPonR2_A_D1_MG_FD_185702 | JGI IMG/M metagenome (GOLD analysis project Ga0209925, IMG submission 185702) | Salt pond soil microbial communities from South San Francisco under conditions of wetland restoration - Salt Pond MetaG R2_A_D1_MG... ...
CCGACTGGCACCCGGTTGGTACGGCGGGGCTAGAGGGGAGAGTTGAGTGGTTCCTTGGATTCTAGCGCCCAACTTGCTCGCCTTTGCATGCTCCACAAATTTCGAGGAGACGGTCATGGCCCGCAAGCCCCCCGCACGCGCTTTCACATCCCCACCCGTGCCTGCCCGTGGGGATGACCCTCGAGAGAGCCGAGACGTAGGCTTCTGGCCACCCAAGGTGATTGTGAAGGTGGTCAGCGGGGTAGTCCGTGGGGGCGGAAACAAGGACGACGGACGAGTCGGTGCAAGGACGGCTTGAGCGGGGGTTGCCGGGCCAGAAAGAGAAATCTCCTGCACCACCCGAACGTCTCGAGGAAGCCCTAACCGGGGAGAGGCGGGCGGGCGTTGGTGGTGATACTGGACCCGCCGCTTGCCTTCCGTGACTTGTCTCCCCTTAGTTTCCCTCTCCACCGGACTCCCCCTGCTTCCCCTTCCTCGACCGATTGCTGCCATATCCCGCCTCGTGTGCGGTACGACCCCCCCTAGCTTCAACGGCTCAGAAACCATGGAATCCCTTCTCCGAACTGACTGGTGCAGGGCAGACGTGAACAGACGTCCCGCCCCTAGAGCCCTCCCCGGCATGTCACCCGTGTTTCCCCCCCTACTTCCAGTCCCGACGGCTACTTCTCCCTCCACGCGTTGCTTCCCGCTACCTGGCCTTCCTTCCTCTTCCCGTTCTTCCTCCATCACATATCCCACTGCTCCCTCCCGTCTATCAGACGCTTCAAGCCCCGCTTCCCGCTCTTTCCCCCCCACTTCTTGCCTCAAACGCCCCTCCTCCTGCTCCATCACCTTCCCTCCTACTATTTCCAGCTCCGCATGTACTCGCTCTTCCTCGTGTTGCAGGCTCTCGTGAGTCTCACAGAGATCGCGCACGTATTCACACAGCCATTGTTGAAGCGGTGCAGTCATTGTTGCACCCAGCAAGTCTTCGATAGCAGAACGTACTTCCCCCATCTTCCTCCGGTTCCCCAAAACCATTACACATATATACTCAACAAGCGAGGGATCGGCAGTTTCGTTGTTCAAAAGTACGTGAAGCTGGCGGACAAGTGCATCCTTGGCATTTAAAAGGTGAATAAAGTGCAAATAAGTCGAGGATAAGCGGCCCTGCTATTCCAAGTTCATGCTGAACATTAGCACGACTCCCGTCTTTCGAGAAGCAGGGAAAGAGACGAGCAAGGAAAAGCATATGATATCATATTAGAAAATACACACCAAAGATTCAAGAAATACCTTGAATTGCGCCGTCTCTACTTCAAGAATGTCGACGCCCTTTAAACTCAAAGCCGCGTCGTCCACATCGTCCATATCCTCCCAGTTTTGCCCCCTTCTGCTTCTACCGTCTTACAGTCGAAGGTTGAGGACAGAGACTGGAAGAGACAATTATTGTTATATGTTTTCCTGTTTAATTGATGAGCGGCGTCTTAGGTTGGACACGTGAAATGCCTTGCTGTCTGTGGACTGAGGCGGTGGAAGAAGAAATACCACCCGGATGCACCAATGAAAGCGGTAGACCATCCCACATATAAGCACCACGTCGATGACCGACGGGCAAAAAGGACATACTCACAGACCAGTTGAGACACAGATGCGTGCCTCACGTCTGAACAAGACATTGCGGGGATGTGCTGCATGCCGTGAAATAAACGCCTCGCCGTGGAAATCGTAGATAACGCTAACAGATACTGTCACGCGAGCGAACCAGCGACCTTTATGAACGACAAGGTAGCCATTTTATTGATAAAAGATCGAAACTAAGCATTTTTTCCCTCCAGAACTATCAATTTACTCACATGTATTCATCTCGGTAAGTTTACCCTATTATCATTAGGTCACTGAATCGAGTTTAAGGACTCAAAACAATTTGGAGCTTCCTTAAGCATCATCTATATTGTATACTTGTCACCGAGGACAGTGCAATCACTCCCTTTGTGCACAAAATACGGGTAAATGCTAAACACTCACATAAAATATGCTACAAATTGGGTCAAAGATTGGAATTATGTGATACCTGAGATAGGTTAGGATTTCTGTTTCGTGGTGCCCGTGCCTGTGATCGACCCAAAATGGGCCACCGGGGAGGATCGGAACGCCCCTTTCCAGGCACGACGAGGAGGAGCCAGCGCGCCAGGATGAGCACACAAAAAGCAATTGAAGAGGTTTTCTCAGGGATGTAAAATATTTAGAGCACCATTTTATTCAAGCTTGTATCAGGCTCGCGCGGAAGACAGTTGCTTCGTTGAAATCCATCCGAAAAACGACGTAGTGATAGCAGAAATAGAACGGTACCTCGTACCGCCTTGTCGAAGTGCCAGTAACATATTTCCATGTGTACGAGGGGAAATAGATGAAGCACAGATTGCACCAATGGGTAACAATTACGATTATATTATTCTCCAGGCATATTTACACGTAGTTATTCGCCTGTCGTTGTCCATAACTTACACTTTTATCTGAGTGCTCCTCCTTAATTCTAACCCCCTAGAAGCTTCAAAACAAAGCTCATCGTAAAGCACGAAATCGCCCAAAACTGATGAATACATACGCCACTTTGAGCTATCGCGAGCTGCAAAAATTGTGCAAGGCTCATGGTTTGACCTGCAAGGGAAAAGCGGATGAACTCCGTGCCCGCTTAATCGCGGTTGAGCAGCAGCAGCAGCAACAAGGGCAGTGCCCGACCCAAGAGCGAGGAGAAGGATCTAGTAATAATGACAAAAAGACGATTGCGAATGGAAAAGCTCAGAGAAAAAGCAAAGATGACGAGGTCGATGTAAGTGTCGATATGCCTGACCTTATCGATCGGCCCAGCAACGCTGTGACCTGGGAAGTAGAGCTAGAGCAAGGGCCTGAACGCTTCGTGGGGAGGAAACGCCAATTTCCGACGGAGGATTCCCAAGCAGGTGTCAGTGATAAATCCTCGAATTCTTTTATGGACGCACAAGGGGATGCTGATTCCACTTCCGAGCAGTGTGAACCTGCAATGGTATCCACCCAGGAGAGAAGCGAGACGGTCCCTCACGCGAGCGAGAAGAGCCAGACTTCAGGAATTCCTGCGACAGAAAGAGAGCCATTGCTGAAAAGTAGTACTACTCGTGCAACCAAGATACATGGGACGTCTCGTCTGACGACCTCGAAGGGAGCGTTGTCCACAAGAGAACAGACCTCATCGAATGTTGGCAGCAAAAAGGTGCGAAGACGTGGAGATCGGGCTTGTTTGCTCTTTCTTCATCCGACCCCGTCATCCGACCCCGTCGGAAATGAACTCATATGGTCGACTTTTTTTACACGATTCCTTTTTCCACAGCAAGCACCGGTCTCTGCCTCGCGTCCTTTGGGTCTATGTACATCAATCAACAGATTGGGAAGTTGTGAGGAAAGGCATTTGCTGTCTTCTGCCAAAATGGCGCCAAATAAGCCCGCCTTAAAGATCTCTGGCTGTGCGTTACTCTCCACCTCAGAGCAAGCGAAATCTCGGCCCAAAATCACGTACAAGCCACACACAGGGAGGCTTCCGCCGTATCAAGGTAAGGTCAATTTATTTCTTGTTTTCTCCATGGGCCCTGAATTAAATCGCCACTTGCTCATGAAACACACACTCATGTATTCATTCAAATATAAATCATTCACAGAAACACGATGTATCCCCCTTTTCTCGCCTTATCCTGTGATGCCTTCGCGCAAGCCCGGGGTCCCCAAGAACCAACGGAGACCTACCCCATTACCCGACAATTCTGCAAAGCATGGCTGCGATATGGCTTCCAAGAAGAAAAATATGTAAATGGCTATCATTTCACTTACTCTTTTTGTAAAGAAACCCATCTCTGCTGTGATAGGACATCGCGTGTATATTGGGCTAATTAAAAGGGGTGGGAGGTTGGTACATCGATACATAGTTGAATGTTAAAGAAGCTAAAGGATAGCAAAATGCTACATGAATTCCAGAATTTGAATTTGTTAGGAAGAGGGAACAATTGTATATTCAAAGGCCACGGCAACATCGAAAAAAAGTGCGTTTTTCGTTCAAGAATGGCCCCCCTCCCGATTGTCGCCGGCGATCGTGTCGGAAGGCTCTCCGTGTTGCTTTCTCCCTGCCTGCCCCCTACGACCCTGTTTCCTGCTGCTGAATTCGCAAAGATTGCATGTTATACCTAAGTCTCTCACATTATAAGTAGTTAACGGTGGCTAGAAGGCGCTCGTGGCATATTTGCGTCGGGTCTTGTCGAGTGGACTCGATCAAATGCCTTCCATTACCCGGTCGCTGGCTTCCTGGTTCCATGAACATGCCTTTTTCGCTTTCCCACGCTAACAGGCGTCAATTACGCTTGACTTGGGTGAATCATGTCGTCCGCGCCTGGAGAGGACGATGCAGGTAAGGATGAGGTCTATCACGACTTGGAACGCAGGTATATTCTGCTGCAGCAGGATCATGCCCGATGTAAGAAGGAAGGCGAGGAGCTGCAAGCTCGGCTGACATCAAGCACAGAGACAAGCGCCCAGGATAAGGCAAAAATAACAGAATTACAGCAAGCGCTCGCGGCTCGAGAGAGTGCTGTGGCGGAGCAGCAGCGGGCTGCCGAGGGCAAGGAGCATGACGTGCGGCGCTTGACGGAGTTACTGGCGCGAGCGAACAAAGAGCTAGACAGCAACAAAGCATTCTTGCATGTGAAAGATGAAGCTGTAACAAAGCTTGAAGAACGCTTGCGGCAAGTGACGTCAGAAAAGACAGCGCTCGAGACCGAAGTCTTGCCCACACGAGTGGATGTGGATCGTTTGCGACGGGAGCTGGACGGGTGCCAAGTACGTCTGCGCGATGCAGAGGCAGAAGTCAACCTGAGGCTCGAGGAACTCAACGACGAGCGGAAACGAGCCAGTAGCTTGCGTCTAGACCTGGAAAACAAATTGAACAGGGCAGAATCCTCCGTGTCAGAACTGCAGGAGCGCGTCACGGGCCTGGAAGGTCATTTGCGGAGCAGGAACGCTGCCCTCAAGCAGAAAGAAGAGGAGGTGCGAGCGCAGGTCAAACAGTTCTCGGAGATCGAGTCCAGGTTTGACGCCGAATTGGAAGCACAACGTCGGGTGGCGCGTTTGCAAGAAGAGCAGCGGAAAGAGGCGTTCACAGCCCGAGACGCCCTCCTGCAAGAAGTGCAATCCCTCAAGGGGGCGTACGAAAGACAGTTGCAGCAGCAAAAAGAGCGTTTGCAGGCGCAGCGTGAAAAATACGAAAAATTGGTGGAAGAATTGAAACAGGAGCATCAAGAGCGACTCACACTCTTGGAGGAAGAGCTCCGCGCAGAGAGGAAGGCCCGTGCTGCTTTGGAGAAGCAGGCGCCTGTGGGAGCGAGCGCCCTCCCTCAGACGGCGGCCGCACGGGCATTGGCTAGCCTCACGCAGGATGTAAGCCTGACGGAGCGCTTGAATCAGTTGGCGGACCTGGAGACGGCCTTGCACAAGGAACGCTCGGAGAAGGAGCGTTTCAAGTTCTTCGCGCAGCAACTGACCAAGGAGATCGGGGAGAAGGCGCCCATCCTGGCGAAAGAACGTCGAGAGAGGGATTTGATCGCCAAATCGTACGACAAAGTGGTGGCTCAGCTGGGGCAAGCCACCCAGGACTTAGTTTCGACGCAAAGGCGCCTGCAACAAGTGGGGGAGGAACGGGAGACATTGATCGCAAAGCAGCGCGGGCACGACCAACAGGTTGAAGACCTGTCTAGACAGGTCCAGCTTCTCCTCCACGAAAGGATGAAGGCCAGGGCAGCAGAGGCGGGTACGGAGCGCGCGATCGTCTTGGCGTCCTCTTCATCGCAGCGGCAGTCTCGCGCTGCCTTACCCGCCTCGACCAACCAGGCCGCAAGCAGGAACTTAGCCGAGTCTCTCCTCACATTCAAAGACGTGCAAGAGCTGCAGACGCGCAACGCCGAGCTGTTGGCGGTCGTGAGGAAGCTGACCGATGAAAAGGCTACCCACCAACAGGAGGGAGAGCGTGCATTGGTCCCGGCCGCGGTCCAACACGAGTTGGGGAACGCACATAAGGAGCTGAAGCGGTTGGGGGAAGATCGGGAGGCGATGCGTGCAGCAGTAGCGACCATTGCCAGCGAACGCGACATGTACAGGTTGCTCCTCGTCAAAGCAGAGTCCAGGCTCTTGGCTGTGGGGGAAACCCCGCCTTCGGTGCAGTCAGAGCAGCGGCAGCCGAATCAGCTCCAGTTGCCAGCGACGGCGGAGGCGAAGAGCGCGGTGGCTGGACCCAGCGCCCGGGAAGTGGAATTGGAAACCAAGCTCCGTGATGCCATGGACCGTTTGGGCCGGTTGGAGGAGCTGTACAATGAGCAGGTCAAGGTGTGCGAGAGTCTGCGAACGGACGTGTCGGTGGCGCGTCAGGACGCGACCTTGAGCAAGGCGGATGCCACCTTCTACCAAGAGCGCTACAAGCGTTCGCAGGAAGACTTGGACAAGAACCGAGAGGACCAACAATCATTCATGAGCGAAGTACAGGCGTTGCGGGCGCGGGAGCACGCATTGGAAAAGGCCTTATCGGAGAAAGGACACGATTTGGAAGCGGCCCGCGACGAAGCCCGTCGTTTCCGGATCAGCTTGCAGCAGGCGACAGTGGAGAAAGAAGTAGCAGCGGGGGCAGAGAAACGGTTGGAGCAGGATTTGGTTCAAAAGCGTGCGGAAGTGGAACGGTTGACCAAGGTCTTGGAGACCTCGCAGTCTCTGAGCGCCTCGCTGACAGCCCGCACGGACGCGGAGCGTGAGCATTTGGAAAACGATCGCAAGTCCTTGCAAGCGCAACTGGTGGCGATGCGCAAAGACCTGCACGAAGAGAGGGCCGCTGCCGAGGCCAAGATGACAGCCCAGACCAACGAGGTGAGAGTCGCCAAGGCCAAGTCTGAAGAGGACGCGAAGGTTCTATCCGAGCAACGTGGAGAGATCCTGGAGTTGAAAGTGCAGCTGAACGCCGCGAACGAGAAGGCCGCTTCCCTGCTCCGGCAATTAGAAGGGACGCAGAAACGCTTGGACTCCCTGACCACGTCGGGCACCGTGTCGGCCATCGCCGTCCGTGAGGCGTCGGAAAAAGAAATGGAGCTGGAGCGCTTGACACAGGAAATGGGGGAGGTGAAGGCGAAACTGGCGGTGGTGGAGGGGCAGCGAGACACTTTCAAAGCGGCCTCGGAGGCCCATGAGAGACAGATGCGGGAGCTTCAGGCTCGGTGGGAGGCGTCGGAAACGGAAGCGAGCGAAAGCGTGGCGAAAGCGCGGGCGGAAGCGGAGAACCTCCGCAAGAGGTTGGAGGAAGGGCTGGAAACGACGCGGGCTGCCGTGCAAGAGAATCACGGGCTTCGAGAAGCGCAAAATCAAGCCGCCGAGGCTGCGAAGAAAGAGAAACAAGACATGTTGGAGCAGCTGGAGGCAGCGCGCAAGGCCGCCGAGCATGCCCGGGGACGGGAAGCAGAGCTCTTGGCAGAGGCCAACCGTGCCTCGGAGACTGCGGAGATGGCCAAGGAGCAATACCGGCGCGAGTTACAACTGCATGCGGAAGCGGAGGCAGGGATGACAGAGTTGAGGAAGGAGCTCGAGACCGTGAGGGGCAGCAAGGCCGAGGTCGACGACCGCTTGGCTCAGGTGAACGCCTCCGCTTTGGAGAAGGAGAGAGCGTACGCCACGGAGTTGGAGGGGCTGGGGGAGGCGAGCAGGAAAGAGAAGCAACGGGCGGATGAATTACAGGAGCAAAACAAGGTGATGCACGCGCAGCTTTCAGTTCTTGCGGACCACCTGAAAAAATTGCAGGAGGATCGGGTGCATGCATTGGGCGCAAGGGACGGCAGCGTGGGGGCAGGCACAGGAGGCAGCGCTGAATCCAGTGGCGAACAAGCTAGCGGCGGTTCTAGCGCCATGGCCGAGGCGGATAAACTTCGACGGGCCATCATCGATTTGCAAGGCGTAGCTCACTACCATCGCACGCAGAAGGAGCTGATGGAGGCCGGAAAGGAGGCTGCGGAAATGGAAGCAGTGCGGTACAAATCTACCGCGCAGCAGCTGCAGAAATTGCTGGATCAATCTCGGCGGGAATTGGCCGAGGAGAGGAAAACCCGGCCGACGCCAGAGAGTGAACGGGAGCATGCGGCCTTGCTTGTGCAAGTTCAAGAAATTAGCACGCTGAAGGATGCTTTGGCCCACATTCGTCAGGAGAAAGACAGGCTGGAAAAACGGTTGCGCGCGGCTGAGAAAGAAGTTGTAGACTTGCAGAAAGCCGCTGGTCCCGCGCAACAGAAGGAGCAGCAACTGGAGGCGGAGCGCAAGGCTTTGATGGCAGAGCGGGATAGTTTGCAGCAGGAGGTGACGGCGTACAGCGAGCGACTGTCCTCCATGGTCACGAGGTTCCACCAGATCGACCCGGAGGTACATCGCAAATTGGCATCGGATCTGGAGGAATTGCAGAAGGCGCGTATTCCGGAGCTGGAGCGCCGGATCAAGGAGGCTGAGGCCAAGGGCTTAGAGCAAGGCAAGCGAGCAGAGGAAGCAGAGAAGAAAGTTACTGATCTTGAACGGCGGGCACAGGAGGGGGAGAACAAGGCGGCTGCCGCTTTGCGGGTCACTCACGCCGCCAAGCGTCAGATCAACACCCTGAAACAGGAAAGCGAAGGACTTAGCGCGGAGAAAACTCGACTTGAGGGAGAAATGGCTACTTTGAAGGCAGAAGTGGAGTCAGCGCGCGGGGAAGGAGGGACAAGTGCGGCGAAAGTCAAGGCTTTGGAGGAGGAAGCGGCGCGACTTCGTGTCTCTGACGCCCAGATGAAGTCGGAAATTACCTCCTTGAAGCAACAGGCCCAGCAACAGCAACAGCAACAAGCCTTGGCAGCGGCCAAAGCTGCTGCGGCAAACGTGCCTGCTCCTTCAACGGAGCCTTCTGAGCAACAGAAGGAGGTAGCTAAATTGCAGGCAGAACTTGACGCTGCCAAGGGAACAGTACAACGGGTGAAGGAAGCCGGGCGCTCTGCCTTGAACATGGTACGTACTTGGTGGGATGGATTGAGGTGGAATGGAGAGAAAAAGATTCCACCAGATAAACCGAGCTACGCTCTTCATATGTCGCACTCACCTTGGCGAATCGGTGTATTTTTACAGAAAGAGGTGTTCAAGACAAAGCTCAAGGAGGTGCAAGAAAAATACAAAGAATTGGCGACGGAAGTAAATGAGTGCCGCGCGCAGGAAGGCAAAGAGCCCATTCCGGAAGCAGAGATCATGGTTGTCATGTCGGCTCCCAAGGCGCTCCCCCTGGCGAGTGCTACTTCTCAGTCTGCAGGAGCAGCTACTACAGGTGGAAGTGGCACGAGCGCAGGTTCTGCTGCTGCTGGAGGGGCGGGGAGGGGAGGCGGACGCGTCAGCGGTCGAAAGGCCACAGGGCGCGGTCCCCCGACGGGAGGTCGTGGCACAGGAGGAAGGACAACAGGAGCCGCAGTCGCTGGGGCAACAGGGGGACGAAAAGCGCCTGCCATTCAAACGAAGGTGGCGACGTCCCCAACCCAGCAGAAACAGCATGCACAAGGCACGGATGAGGCGCCTGCTGCGGCTATGACGGCCACTGTCACAGGGACTGGTGAAACATTGGCAGGGCAGAAGCAGCAGCAGCAACAAATTCGCCAGTCCACCACGGGAGTGAAACGGAGCATTGGCTCGCCTGCAACGTCTTCTGAAGCGCAAAAGGGGAAAGAAGCAGGGACTGGAGGGGGTCAAGGGGAAGCAGCCGAGGCTGCTGTTCCAAAGCGAGCAAAAATTGACCCCTCAGGCACCTCAGGTCAGCAAGACCAGACCGCTGCTTCCAATCAGCAGCAGCAGCAGCCGGAACGTCAAACAACTCAAGACAAAGACACACCTTCACAGTCGGCCTCGCCGATGGAAGTCAATAAAGAAGTCGCTTCCACCCGTGCTGGGATTCCCGGGTCACCGGCCTCCCGTTCCACGGTGGGCCTTAACCCTCGGGCGGGCACTTTCATGCCGGGGAGCACACCAACAAAGCCTCCTGGCAGCGGCAGTGGGAGCAGCACAACCATGCCTGCCTCCTCGCAGCCTTCCACGTTTTCTGTCCAACCGGCTGCCACGACGAGCAGTTCGGCATCCGGCGCAGGCGCTGCAGATACCTCGACGAGCAGCAAGCCAAGCCCTTTTGCATCATTCGGCACGACGACTACTCCTGCGTTCGGAGGTGCGGTCCGCCCAAGTTTTGGATTTGGTGGAACCGCCCCTGCCTCCACCACTACCGGTGCCAAACCGGACAACGCAAACGCCAGCACTTCGTCTTCTGGGGCTGTGCCGCCGCCTTTCGGCAGTGGTGCGACTTTGGGAAGCGGATTCGGAGGAGCCGGAGGCGGAGGTGGTGGAGGAGGCCGTCCTGGAGGAGCCACATTTGGAGCTTTTGGCGCTACGTCGACCTCGTCGACACCCAGCATGTTCTCGCCTTTCTCTTTCAGCACGTCAAGCTCGGGCATGGCGGCAGGGAAGACGGCGCCAGCTCCAGGCGTAGCTGCGAATCCCAGCGGGACATCTCCAGCACCGGCATCGATCGCCGCAATGAACCCCGCGGCCTCCTCGACGACACCAGAAGAGGCTCCTGCAGCTGGAGCTACTGCAGTGTCCGGTAGTGGTGCTGGCGCGGCGGGTAAGCCCGTTGGCCAAACGGAGCACGACAAGATGCTGCGACGTGCGATGCGCTTTGGGCCCCAGGCACCGGCTCCCTTGGAGGCGAAAGCTGCGGAGGAAGGCCCAAATGCTGCGGCAACAGAAGGGCCGGAGGACAAGGGACAGGAGGGAGACACAGGGCGGGAGCCAGGCGCTGAGAGCTAAGCAATTTCCGACCAATGGGTGAAAAGGTCATGTTGGTTTCACGCCAGAGATGGAGACGACGACATTATTGGTGCTAGGTTTTAATGTGGTCGATAGTTTTTTTCGAAGGCTTTGTGTTGAGAGGATGAGATCATAGGAAATAATAGAGCCAGAAGACATTCGGCCCACTGATTTAGAAAAGACATCAAGGAGAAACGTCAAGAATAACGAGAGAAAATTTGAAGATCTCGACGAGACTTCCCCGTATATTGCACTTCTATGACCTTGCGATTTTCATTTTTGAATGTACAGTTGCCACCAGCATCCTTTTTACCAATTTATTACTGATTTAGAAGTATTCAATATATATTCGCAATTACGTGCTAAAATATAATTTAGCCCAGTCTTCTTCCTACCGTAGCTCATTCCCAGACGCCGACATAACGTTGGCTAAGTACTTTTCTCACTTAACTTTATCTCCCACCGTTTTCTGCCCCACCCTCTTCGTTTTTGTCAGCCGCGTTAGGCGCGGCTGCGGCATGCCCTTCGTCTTCTTGACTTTCTTGCCTTCTGCCCCTTCCGTTTCGTCCACGAGTGCGCGTTTCTCCTCCTCGCTCTCCATGTCCATTTCTTTGGTGTAGTAGACGTGGTCCTCCCAGTCCTGAAAGCCCGATTTCTCAAAGAACGCCCGGGCAGCTAAGTTGTCTGCTTGCGTATCTGGTGTGGGTGTCATTAGATAAGAAATAACATTAAAAAGATGAGGCTTAGAGGCCTGAATGGAGCGTCCATTGCTAGCAAATGAGGGATAAAGCGCAAGATCGACGAGTTATCCTGGGCGGCTCAATTGTCAGAACGAGTGCGTGCGAAGAAAGCATCAATCATTTCGGGCAGCCATCCGGTAGTAGGATGATTCACCTACCGCAAAGCAGCAAGCGACATCCATTCTCCTCCATTGTGTCCTGGAACTCTTTCAAAAGCCGGCGACCCACGCCCAGCCCTTGCGCCTTGGGAGAGACAGCGAGCCAGAGCAGGTAGCCATAACGCCAACTGCTCCCCTTTTTCTATGGCCGCCGCCAGAAGATAGGGAGGGAAGAGAACATGAGCATCAGCCGGTACGAGCCTATTCCAATCGCATCCTGTTGGCGTCACATCCTGGGGCGCGATTATGGATCGAGTTCCACCGAGAAAAATGAGAAGCCGACAGACCCACGGAGTGGTGTAACAAAAGAGACGACCACCAACCTCTATCTCCGTGCCGAGCACAAAGCCCATGAACGTTTTGTCTGAGGCCTCGCACACAAAGCACGTGTCGCTGTCGGAACCAAAGAGCTCGACCACCTCTGCCTCGCTCCAGATCGAGTAGAGGTTCGGGTAAAGCTCTTGTGTGAACACTTCTTCGCCAAGGGCGTACACCTTGGCTGGAGGGAGGAATGTGGGAAGCAGTACGTGAGAATCTTCTTCTTCAAAGGACTATGCGAATGAAAATCATCTCCTTCTTCTACTTCTTGCATACGCCATGCTTCCCCGTTCCTTTTCGATAATTTCTCCTCTCTTTCCCGACGTCCTCCCTCTCTCCCTCACCCAAATCGTCAATGTCCATTTGTCGGACCCGCACAGGCTTCTGTTTCGGCGCCCCTTTCTTCTTACGCGGGGCCTTGACCCCGTCCTTCCCCTTCGAGTTCGCGATATTCAAAGACATGTACACATGCGAGATGGGATTGCCAAAGCCCAATTTTTCCAGAAACCGACGGGCCGGCACGTTGCTCTCCGGCGTGTCGGCGACGACAGTGGCCATGCCTTCCCGCTGAAAGAGCGCCTCGATGGCCCCGACCAAAGCGGTCCCGATACCTTGCCTGCAAGAGGGCACAGAGAAGGAGCAGAAAGGGAGCAAGCGGGAGGGAGGGAGGGAGGAAGGAAGAGGTAAAAAATCGCTGAGAGGAGGCCAGTACCACAAGGTCGCTTCTCAATCGTAAGCATCTTACCTCTGATAGACTTCGTTGACGGCCACCCAGGCCAGGTAGGCACAGCCTTCCTGTTTCTTCTTCTTCTCCGTGACCGAGCCCAAGAGGAAACCCACCACCTGCTTCGTGTGCTCCTTGTAGGCCTTGGGCCGGCGCCCTCGCTTGGGCGGGAGCTTTCTGACCTCCTCTGCGACCAGGCAAAACTCTCCGTCCGTGCTCAGGTTGTCCGTCACCTCGTAGGGGGACCAGGTTCGATAGAGTTGCGGGTAGGACTCGGAAGAGAAGACGGTCTCGCCGATGTGGAAGACGGAGGCGACGTCCCTGGAGAAAACGGGAAGGCCCAGGAAGAGAGAGGAATAGATTGAGCTCGTGAGCACGAAGAACGAGGACGGGAGACCGGAGCACACAAATACTACACGCCACGGGGCTCTTCTCACAGGAAAGGGAGATAGCCAGGTCGGCCCTGACGAGAGGAGACAAGGGGATGGGATGGGTGATAGAAGCCATCAAAAGGACCCAAACCCGGGGATGAATGCCAGGCCCTCTCCGTACTTGAGGCTCATGCGCCGGATGAGAATGTGGGTCTCGTTTGGGTGTGTGGGCAGGTCAGTTTCGTCGTCGTGGACGCGGGGGGCCGGGGAAGAGGGAGCCGCTGTGGAGGCCGGTGGCACAGGAGGTGCTTGAGGTACGGGCGTATCATTTGTGGCGACGTGAGGGCTAGGATCTGACACCGGTCGAGGCGATGGCTGGATCGCGCGTGGTGGGGAGAGGGACGGGGGGGGGGTTCCACGTGCTGATGAGCAGGGCGACGATGACTCAAGGGGGGCTGCAGGCTCTTTCAAAAGGGAAGGATTTGCGTACAAAATAGAAACAAGACCCGGTGGGTGTCTGGTGTCGTCTGCGTGGCGCTGAAGGCGGCGCTGTTGACGATTGAAGTAGGAAAGAGCTCCCACTCTGCGTGGAGCACATGGGAAGGTCTCTACTATGGTAGCGTGGAGAGGGAAGAAACAGAGTAGGAGCAGACAACGCATTACGCGTCGCACACGACGCCAATGTCTACCTCCACGTCTCTTGGGAAGGGAGCGAACTTGGAAATCTGGCCCTCAGGAGAGCTCTTGGTATTGATCTTCTTTGTCCGGGTGTGAAAGGTAATTCTGTTACGAAAACAGAGTGATTCTCACTCCCACAGACAAAAAATACTGCTGCCCGTCTTCTCAACCGCAATTCTAGGTTCAGATCGCTACAGATTTTTTGACTGCTTTAAAGGCGGAGGAAAATGGAATATGGACATGAGCATGTTTCGTGTTCAAGCAATGATGTGGCTGGACCCTGCGGCGAGCAGAGGCGGGAGGTTGCCCAATGTCGCCTGCAAGGATTATTTTGAACCTTTTCCTTTTAAAGCAGTGAGCTTACACATACTGATGCCTCGTTGGTCAGACTGTGAAGGTTTTTCTTTTCATTAGCGTTACTCGCGGGCAGGCGCAATGATCATGTACAGTGATGAGTGCCCTTGTCGGCCTCCTGTTCATTGCCCCGGACACTGTGGGCGCTCGACTTATACCAACACTTTCTGATTATAACTACAGATTGAAGAGCTTCCATCGACGTGCTGTAATTTATCAGCTCATACATTTTAAATGCTGCCTTGTCTACGTTCTTTCTTGGTTGCCCGTCGTTCAACGCTCGTTTCACTTTGTCAGCCTCCTAACCTCCTCCTTGCTAACTCCAAAGTAGTCATGCGCCTCAAACGTGAAATCTTTCGCACCACCATACTTCCTGTCCAATTCTTGAGGATCCACACGCTCCAAAAGAATCTTTTCCTCTTCCCCTGTGGGAACAAAGAGGATCTTGTTGCGCGTCATGGGTGAGACCAAAGGCGTGAGCATTTTCCAGAGAAATTGGAAAGCGGAGCCTGTGTGCAAGAACGTGATGAACCCCACCCGCGTGGGGTAATGGTGATGAAGAAGCGTAAAGGTTTGTTTGATGATGTTGATGGGCGGCATGTTGGAGAGCGAGAAGCCACTGCAGTCGATGATGAAGGAATAGGCCTCCACGCCGTCTTGGCGGGACAGATCCAGCGCCCGCTCCAGGGTATACACCAAGTACTGGATGGCCTTCTCGGGACGCCTGTTGGGCTACGGAACAGGGGGAAGAAGGGAACAAGGAAAAGGTGGGCTAAGCATGGTAGGAGAGGAGGAGGTTCTCTGAGGGGGAATCAGTGCAGGCGAGATGGATTAATTCGAGGCGGCCGCTCCAGCCTCAAATCCAACGAGTAGAATGCTGCATTCACCCGCCCGCCCCACGCCTCCTCCAAGCTTCTCTCTGTCTCACCTGGAAGGCGGGCGAGAAGTAAATCAAGGGGCGGCCGACCCGATCCGTCCCATTCACGTACAGGTAGCCGTCCCGGGCTTGGGCTAACACGTCTTCGGGCCCCAGATGGGCCACCCGCTCCCGCTCCCGCCACTGGATGGTGCGCAGCACGTGGTCGACCGTGGTCTTGCCCCGCAGGGAGGGTTTCCACTGGCCGGCCACGAAGTACCGGGCCACGCACTCTCGGTCGACGGCCATCCGCACAGCCAGGCCACGCTCCGGGATCCCGGGCATGTGGATCAAGGCTGAGGGAGGGGAAGAGGGAGGGAGGTAGGAGGGAGGAAGAGAAAGAGCGAGGGGGGAAGGAGGTAGGTAGGCGACTTTGAGCAGACCTGTCCGCTCAAAATGCCATTTCCGGGCAGAGCAAAGCGACATCTTTCCTGTCCTACTCCGGCTCCCTCCCTCCCTCCTTTCCTCCCTCCCTCCCTCCCTTCCTCCCATCGGTCTCCTCACGTTGATAAACTTCCTCAACCCACTGAAGCTGCTCGTCTGTCAAGCTCTCCATGTCGAAGACCCCCCTCCTAGAGTGTGGAGGGCGGGACGGCGATTCCGGTGAGGGCTCTCCTTTGGAGAAAAGCTTCCGCAGGCGGGCGAGGACCGTCTGGAAGGGCATCTGCAGGACCCTTATGGCCACCCTGCCCACATTGATGAATAGCGAGGGTTTCTTCTGGGCGGAAATGATGGCTGTGCCGCCGCAACGTAGTTGGGATGGATGAGGGGAGGGGTCAGGGTGGCGGGGCCGGAGGTGGTGGACATTGCGCAGGTCCGAGCATAAGCCTGTCACACCCGCGACCACACGTACCGTTCTCACACGTGCCTTGTGTGTCGCCGGTCACACTTCCCTCTTCCTCCCCTCCCTCTGCACCGCCCGATATCATCAGCACCCGCTTCGCTGCCTCCTCGTTCTCTTCGCCCTTCGAGTGTAACAAGCGGTCCGAGCCCCATTGAAGAAGACCAAGGGTCATCTCTCCACCACGATGGTACTGCACGTGCAAGTGGTACAAGTTGACAAGTCGATGATGTATTTTCTTTGACATGAAAGGGAGAGTACATTCTTCGTCACGAAGGGCACACGGGGGAAAAAGCGAGGAACGGATCAACAACCCTTTGTAGCACCTTCGCACAGAAAGAAAAACACAACCACCACAAAGGCGCCAGATTTCTCACCTCTAAGGCTGCCAGAAAGGTACAAAATGTACAAAGGAAGAGCATGGAGAGTGTCTTTTTGGTGGCAAACATCCTTTCCTCTACTCCCATGGGCAACCTCGGGTCTCCTGACAGGCGAGAGTTTCCCTCCTGCCGCGCCCGCTTGAATCCCTTTCTGATGCCCTCACGTGCCGACCCCGTGGTGCTGAAAGTATTCAAGCTACAGTAGAGCAGGTGGCGGGTACTGTAGCACCTAATTTTTGGGCTAGAAAGAGAAGATTAAGGTCAGAAAAGTCGGGGAAGAAGCCCCCTAAGGATCAAGATCAAGCACGTCGCGAGCTTTCCCTGGCGATGGCTCAATTCACAGGACACAGGAAGGAAAAAATTTGGAGACACAATCGAGAACACGTGCCGCTATTCGTTGTGGACATCGGTCATAGCGAGGGTGTGGGAAGAAGCGACGTGGACAACGTCGAGTTCCGCGCGAGACTTTTGACAGGTATCAGGGTCACGACCACGGTTACCATCCACGGGCTCCCCATCCTGACTCGCATGTAAACTAGAAAGCGCTACTGATGCCTATGCCGACGCCACTTTCCGTCCGTATTAAGCATGTAAAGAAACAAGCTATATTCTACCGTACGTGCCAAGACACTGAGTGCCGCCACACGGGCAGTCCTGTATGTCTTCCTAATCTATCCGTTCAATCCAGTTACATAGTGTTTTCAGAGTAAGTGAGTCTAAGAGCCTACGCCCACGGTTGGTCAAGACGCGGTGTCATTACCACTTCTCATAATTAGCCTTTTCTCTTTTTTTCTTTTATCCAATTTTTGTGTACATTTAACTTTCGGCTGTCGAGGTTTCCCGTTCCAGGTGTAGTCGTCCTCCCTTCCCGTCTCTCACAGCCCCGCGACTTACGAAAGCGACGCAGATGAAGATCTAGGGGGTACAGATGATATGACGTCTTCTTTGCCCAAAGCTTTTCCAGAGGAGGAGAGTTTGATTTCCGTTTGGGGTGGCCGTGCCGGGCGCAACTCTCCTGGACGGCCGACAAATTCAATCAGGCTCATCTCCGCCGCGTCCCCAGGTCTAAACCTCTGCAATTTCAGGACTCGCGTGTAACCACCAGCCCGTGTGAGATAGCGAGGACCAAGGACATCGAAGAGTTTCTTCAAATGTTCTTTGGTCCGTATGACCATTGCGGCCTGTCGCCTAGCGTGCAGAGACCCGTCCTACCAGTGAGGGAAACAAAACAGAGAGACAGGTGTCTGAGGATACGTCAACGATATACTACGACCGGCGTGACGAAGCTTACCTTGGCCCAAGTGACCATGCGGTCCGCTACGCGCCGTAGTTCTTTCGCCTGTGTAAAGCGTGGCGCATGCAAAGTTTTGAGTGCAGGTCTTCTTAGTCTACATCATGCGTGGAACACGCAACATCAAAGTTTACTGTGCAAGCCTTCTCTCATTGCTCAAAGAGACGTCCCGTTTGAGGTTACGAGCATTCTTGCAGCTTGACACTTTTGTCATGATAATTACCTTAGCCGTGGTGGTGCGAATGCGCTCATGCTCTACAAGAGATGTGACCATGTTCCGAAGCATTGCCCATCGATGAGATGACGTCCGCCCCAGCTTGCGGTACGGCATCTGACTCCTGTCTCAAGAAAATGGGTCAAAGACGGAATAAAATTAGGTTGTTTTGGACTTCCTCATCTGTGGACAGGATACCTCGTCAGGGAAAGACTGTGCGCTGGCGGAACAAGTGCTTCTATTCACCCCACATGCATACCGTTCGAATTAATCAACCGATCTTTCGAGAATCTTTTGAAAGCATCTCTGCGGGCGACCAGGTAGAACCATGCATGTCTCAATACATGGCCGAAGGTCAAGTACCTGCGGAGGAGAGCGTCATCGCCGTTGGGGTACTATTCAATCACATCGTCATCGCAATTGGGGTCATATTCCATCACATTGTCATCGTCATCATCCCTCACTCGCTCACTCGCTTACTTGCTCCAGGCCTACGCTTCGTGTATTATGCCAAGGTTGCATGGTTAAAACATATCAATTGAGGTATTTCGATTATTTTTTCCCCTCCAATTGACAGAGCGGCTTCGCCAGATGGAAGAGAAGTAAATCAAGTGTGCTCTGTGAAGATGGTCCCACAGGTTTCGTCCAGCTTTCCCTCTTCGATTGATCCTAACGACCTTCAAGCATTCGCGTCCCCCCACTCCTCAACTCCTCTATCCGGCCACTCAATTTCCTCTCCTCCTTCAAATGAATGGTGGACATGGCCATGGTTCAACGCAAATTTAAATCTGTTTCTGACGTTTTCGGAAAAGGCAATTATCCTCCTTCGTGAGGCTTTAAGTGCGTCGTGGCTGGCTCTCCACGCCTGGTACCGTTTGGGTGTTCTACTGGGTCGTCCCGTGTTGCGACTGCTCCTTCATCTTTGGAGATCTGCCCTCCCATACTTGCAATGGTTTGCCAAGGCTTTTATAAATCATTTGAAAGAGCAGGAACCAGAAGTCTTGCTCGGATACGGATTATTCCTTGGCGCCCTGGTCGGCTTCTTCCTCTTGCGCCGTTTGCTCCGTCGTCTTCGAGTATGGGACAGATGCCGAGCAACGATTGCCAGTAAAGTTGCATTGGTCGAATGTCGCTACCATCAGGCCCGAAACAAGCTCAACCAATATTCACGTCGGGCTGCCGAGGCCTTTCCGCACGTCCTGTTCGTGGTTGCTTGTCTGGCCGTGCAGTGGCTGTTCCCCGCCGTGACCAGCCTGCTGTCACAGAAGCTGGTCTTTAACGTCTTACTCCTGTACCTGCCGGCGTTCGCCTCATTTCATGCCCTGGAGTCTTTTCCACCCAGGAAGGCGTCCTTTCCTGGCTCCACGGGCACCAGGCACGCCAAGCCCGCCGACCTCCCCTCCACGTCTCGCGCCTCCTCCACTGCCGCCCGCCTTGCTCCCACCGGTGCCCCGTCCCATAGCCACGGGGACGACAAGCACGAAAAGCGCCTGAAGGAGTGCTTGTCCTACTGGATCGTCGCGGCTTCGATTGTCGCGGCCGGGCAGGGACTCGACCAGCTCTGGCTTCGGTGGACGACCAAGTGGGTGCCCTGGGGCCACGAGTGCTTCCTCTATTTCCTGCTCTGGCTCCACCTCCCCCAAGGCGGTGGCGCGCTGCTCAAGCACCATCTCCTTCCCTTCCTTCGCCGCCACCTGGGGGGGATCCTCGCCCTTCAATCCAGGCGCGACGCGCTGGTCCGGCGCCTCCTGAGTCTGGCTGTCTTCGCCCACCTCCTCAGTCACCCAA
>Ga0209925_1000526_pt1 | contig 19649 bp, 16 predicted proteins | sample SalPonR2_A_D1_MG_FD_185702 | JGI IMG/M metagenome (GOLD analysis project Ga0209925, IMG submission 185702) | Salt pond soil microbial communities from South San Francisco under conditions of wetland restoration - Salt Pond MetaG R2_A_D1_MG... ...
CAGGAGAGGCGCGACCCGCCCCCTCAGTATCGTGAAAAGGCGACCACTCAATCCACGAAACCCTCTCCGTTTCCGCTCCCACTGCGTTTCCTCCTCGAAACTTACATCCTCGGATCAAGTGACTCTTCTCGCCGTCGTCGTATTTCCATCGAATCCCAGTGATGTTGGCGTACAGGCTTAGAGCGTGCAAGACACGCGGCGCTTGGTCTTGGCTGGCATGCTCAATTCCTTTCGCCTTCTCCTCCACTTCTTCCGCCTCAACTGTCATACACTCAACATTTTGTCGCGTATCTGCGATCTTTTTGTTCATCGCAACTAGTGCTTCCTCCGTCTCTCCTTTCTCTCCTTCCAATGCCACTTTTCGGGATTTGTCTGCCTCTTCCGCAGCCGGCAGAGCGTCAACCGCAGCTTGCGAAACGTTGACTTCTGCAGTCAAACCCCGGATGCAAGTCGCAGCTCCAGCTTCACGTGACTGTACGGTCTCCTTGATCTCTCTTTGCAATTCCCGGATCTCTTCGATTGTATTCGTGTCCTGGAACATCGCGCAGTTAGAACATACGTCAATAATTTTCACATCATAGTGAATGACGACAAAGAGACACGGAAAAACAAGTGATTGTCGAGCCAGTCCCCTTTGAATGAAAGAAAAAATATGGGGACATCGTTTAAGAGAGAGAGAGCGCGAGAGGGAGCATCTAGGGCATCTTTATTTTATCACATTTTCCTTGCCCCGGTAGGTGAAGTCCACCTTACCTCACGCCCTGCAAAGAGCTCTTGGACCTCGGACATGATGCTCCGCGTCTCTTCCCAAGTCATTTGTGGCATTCTATCCTATCGCACGTGGAGAGAAGGAGAGAAATCTTCGAATTATGCGTTCAATTGGATGGATGTCGTCTATGCCAGGGAGAAGTGGTCGTTAAATGGTGCTGTCAAAAGACGATGCTCACCAGGCTTCACCAAAGTCGCGTTTCCATGGACGCGCCCTCACTTCAAACACACGGCCATACTAAGATGAAGAAACTGGTCACTGTGCGGCCTGATAAGCTACATGCTTCGCACCCGGCAGGTGTAGGGGCAATGTGACGAGCAGGGTTGGGAGTGGAGGAAGGCGAAATTTAAAACTTTGAACGGGAAAAGGCGCGAAAAATGGACGTGGGAAAATGTGGGGGGTTGGCTGGCAAAAGCGCTCCCTCCCAAGATTTAATTGGCGAACGAGGACAAAATTGAAATGGAAATGCGAGTTTGGGAGAAGAAGTTCGCAGGGTACAAGAAAGTCTTCAAGAAGGACACTCAAAGCGTGAGAAGAGAGGTAAACAGAGCGTCGTGGCAAGGCGATAGACGAGGCGAGTTTTCGTCGTCAATCAATTTTTCATCTTACTGACACAACATCTCAAGTACATGGCGATAATATTTGATTTTGTCATTTACTGTTTCAAAGCCGCTGCTTTAAAAACCTTGTCTCCCGTACTCCTCCTCCGCCGGCCCCAATCATACTATATCGGTGCCTTCTTTCCCGGCTGTTGCACGTTGAGAAGACGTTTTAAGAAATCAAAAGTTGTGAAGCTTATCCCCAAAGCCACAGGCCCCTTTATCCAATTCATCGACAAGCCCTTGAACAAGCCTTTGACTCCTTCCTGTGTGTATACTTCCCGAAGTACCGCCCGCATGCTTGCTGACAGCGGGTCGTACCCACTAGACGGTGTTGCTCGGAGGGGCACATGGCCACGCCGGGGTTCCCCTGCTCCTACAGCTGCATATCCTTTTTCCCTCCCTTCTACATCCCCTCTCTGCACAGGCATTTCCGGAGACTTCACTCCAGCCGTCTGCATCCGTCTCCGGACCACGTCCAGCGGGTAGGTGGCCGACTGGGCGGCGAGCCCCGCAAAGGCACCGCACCCGAGCTTTTGCAGAGTGCTTGGCTCCTCCCCGGTCAAACGATGGATCTGATGATTCGCCTTGTCATTTATTGTGAAGGCTATGCCGGCGTAAGGCAAAATGCCCAGTAAGGTAGGGGTGACGCCTCTGTACAGAGAGAGGATCCCTCCTTCTCGGTAGGCAGCCTTGAACACATCCAGGACGGTGTGATGGGCGCGACCAGCACCATTCGCGAGAACCCCCTTACTTCCCAGCTTTCCTCCAGTCTTTTCCCCATCCTGAACTGCATGTGATACTGACGACGTGGAGGCTCTTTCGACCCCCACTCCTCTGCCACCAGCCGGCATGTTTCTCCGAAGGTACTGGGCCCCTTGTGCACCCTCCACGGCCAGCCGAGCTCTTGCGAAATCCAAAGGATAGGTACAAGTACAAGAAACGAACCCCGCAAAAGACCCAGCGAACAGGCTCTCCAAGTTCGTCAGCTGCCCACCTTCAACCTCCCCGTTCAGCTTCAAAATGTACGCCTTCACGGTGTCGAAAGTCATGAATTGAATCCCGGCATAGGGGAACACTCGTAGCATAGTTGCGCTGTTCCCCTTCCATAGCCCTCCGAAGCCCTCCTCATGGTATATCCGCCTCATTATAAAGAGGACTTTCCGCAGACAAAATTCCTCAGAAGAAACTTGAAACAAAATTTTGATCCGGTCCACTGGTGCCACAACACTTTTCGCCACCATGCCTGCCAGTCCTCCTGTATATTGGGAAATCAGACCAAGTAGGCGGATGGGGTGTGAGAGAAGGCTCTCCTCCAGGAGCGATCTTTAGAGACACTGCGAAAGCTAGCATGTATATCCGATTTCCATTCGCGTTCAATCACCAAATAAGTTTTTTTCCTTTATCTACAAATACATTCTATGACGCACAATGACATCGTGCATCATTATTCGCCACGTCAACCTACCTGCCATAATAGACTTGGCGGTACTGATCGCATTTTCGAAATGCGTGGCTGAGCCAAGAGGCATGTGCACAGGCTGCTCCTCCACGTTCTCTACAGCCACCCTCATATTTCCAGTATCCCTCCGTGGTGCGTCGAGCCGCTTGGTCGATGGCGCAGGGAGCTCCATCTTCGCATTAAAAAGCGGCGTTAATATAGGGAAAGGAAGTGCTGCGTGTCAGTGAATAAAAAGAGAAGAGGATTTGTCTCACACCAAGCAAACGACTTCGATGCACCTGGCATGACTTTAAGGTACAGCTCAACAAAATTTCAAATAGACTGACGCGTAAGAATGAGCTAAATGCCACGATGCCCGCTCAAAACGTTTTCAGTCCTCGCGCACATCACGCGTTCCCCTGGCTCCATCTGATCCGTACTTAAACATTACCCGAAAACTCAGACTCACCGCTCCAAATATACACCGGGTTCCTCAAGTCAGCAGAGGCCCTGTGCATGGTATGTACGTGTGCAAGCAAAGTATCATTACAGATTTGTCAGTCAATTTGCGAATGAAGGGTCCACGATCTCGATGATTCGTTGTCCTCCGGGTAGTCACTTTGTTCTGCTTAGAAGGGGAGGTTAGTTTTCAGAAGAGATGAATTTGACCAAAACACCATCTGACACGCAGCGTTAGCGTATTTCTCACTTTTCTCCTTTTAGTTGTAATGCGGCATCGACCTCTCGTGAGATGGAATTGAAAAGAGTAAGCGCACAAAAGCTTTCACGCCATGTAAACATTTTCTTCCTTACTTTCCTTTTTTTGTGTTCTTATCCTCCATAATTTCATTTTCTCGTTCCCTTGCTGCTAAGCCAATCCTCTTCCACGCGACAGTTGGATTCAAAAAACGGTCCGTGGTTAACTTATTGTCCGGTTTAGATCCGGAATCATGCCACACTTTCACTATCATGGCGGATGAAAGCCATACAAAATTTTAACGCACGGTCGACCATGGCCCTCAGTCATCATTAAAACACTGAATGGATAGTATTAGCTGCTGCATCTTGTGTATCTCCCCCCCCCCGACACCTCAGCAACACAACCCGTCATTTAAATCGCCACAATTTCCACTACCGCTCCTCACATACCACAGACATACCACGCAGTAAGCCAGACCTCCAATCGTTCGGTCAATGACATCTTCATGGCATGTGTCTCTGTCTCTATACGGGACATGCCTCGGCCGCGCATTTAAATCAAAGTGTATAGTTTTATTCCTGATAGGTCAATTTCGCACCAGCTTTAAGGATACGAACAGATGGAGATCCATTTTTTTTGAAATAGCCCTCAACAACTGGGCAATCTTCCGTAGCTTCTTTATTAGCCAGCAACAAGAAGGGGCTTATGTAAAAATAAGTTACAAGCCCAGGCTCCATCGGGGCACTCCTAGTATAATCGGTCTGAGTGAAGACGAACGACTGCTCCGCAGGGTCCAAAACAGACCTAATGCATTCGACCACCACTCTCTCAAAAAACAAAGAACCCTGGCTTGCTGTCGTTGTTTTACCCAAAATACAACGCCCCACCTGAGATTCATTTAAAAAGTTGCAAAAGCCAGGATTGAGATGAGAATCGAAGAAGATTCTCATGCCACTTCAAATAGGACATGATGCAGAGTCTCTGCACGACGTACCTTTTGGAAGAGCTTGGATACGTAATTGCAATTGAATGGCACGTCTGATTTGAAAGGGTAGATAAGGTAAGTTCTCCTGCCGCGTTCGAGAAAATAGCATGGGAAATTTAAAAGCACGTACTTACATTTCTTGGGGTCCTGATCACCATACGCATAGTAGCCAAAGTACCTTGCGTTTTTCGAAAGCCCTGCGACTCCAAGGAAAGGCTCGTCCTCGTTTGTCACAATTTGCGCGTCAAGTCCATCATAAGCCCATCCTCGACACTTTCCCAGTTGCCCTTCACAAGGCGAGAGACTGGGCCAAATGCTTGCGCTACCTTTCTCGGCATAAGCGCACCCTAAAAAGCTCTTGAGTTGCCTTTTGCTGCAAACTTTTTGGCCAGCCGCGAGAGGATTTGCATCAGATACGTTAGAAGCGCTGGTGGCCCAAGGCAGAGCCACTAGAGTGACTGCAACAAGTATGATCGATGTTCTTTTCATATTTTTGTTACGATCTTGTGGCAAATAAGAGAACTGTTTGAAAAAGGTGTCGTCTTGGCAGGATTAGTTATATTGATTGCTCGTTGTTCAGGATGGTACTTTAAAGAATGAAATGAGCAATTTTGCTCAGCACAAGTTCCCAACGCCCTGGCATTACTGTATCCAGTGTCGTGGTCTATACCTAGTTGGTGTACACTCCCTCAGGTCCTTAAAATTGCGAAGAAGGAGTAAGCGAATGCGATCACGTTATGTCGTTTCATGTAAGACTCATAAAGGAGCCGGCTGCCTTTTGCGCCTGGTATGGGGCAGAAGCGCGCCGTTTAATTGGAGACTATATATATTCCCGTGATCACACACAACATAAAGTCGAGACCACGATACAAGACGGCCTTCACAGTGATTCAATCTGCATGGGAAGGCGCTCATTCTTTGAATATCACATTATGGGCCTTCCGCCCCCTCGCTTATTTTTAAAACGGCATTACCCGAGATACCCCGAATCTCGAGGTTCGGGGCTGAACCTCGACGACTGCCGCACGACCTTGCCCCCAATAGCAAAACCAAACGTCTTGGTACTAGTTGAAGGCCTGTGTTATCGATGAGAATGAGGATCCACATCACAATTTGACAATTACGGATTGTCGACGAGAAAACGATTTTGAAGTAGGTGTGTGAACACTCAAAAGTAGAAAGGAATTGTAAAATTACTCTAAAGCATGAAGCGTTTATTTCAATGCCTTCATAGATCTCTTGCAATTCATTTCCTATTTTCATTTTCCTCTACGTGCTGAATCCTCTTTTGATATTTTTCTGTCTCGTGTACCTTTGTTCGCATTTCCAGTTGTAATACAGTGCTTCTTCACTTTAAACCCTTATAATTTCATTCCATTTTCTTGCTTATCCTCTTTCCCAACCTGTTATAGTCATTTTTGAGCTTTACCATCATCTATTTAATCTACTTTGCACTTTACATCCTCCAACTTTCCTTCGTTATCGTCGACCATTCGACGATTTACCCTTATGCACTGCTAGACCTGCCACGATACCATGATTCTCGAATGCTCTTTTTCTCACTTCTTCCCTATTTCGGGTGGCGAAGTCAGCATGACAGTCAAGTTTCCCAAAATCGCACCCACAAAAGGAGCTCCTATGAAAATCGCCACTCTGCGTCGTGCGTGCCTCTCAAATGCTACGTTGCTCACAGATAGGCCAAGTACCGCTGCAGGGTTCAGCAACCCCCCCCCCACCACATCTGTTATAAGAAGACCACCCATTAGTGCAAGCCCAACGACCAACCCATTACACTGATTGCCTTGGTATCCTGTGGACGCATTTATGTGCAGGATCGTAGAGACCATCATACAGGTAAAGAGTGCCTCGACAGCAAAGGCCTGTCCGCAGGAAATTACCGCTCGAGGAACAGAATACCTGCCTTCAAGAGCTCCAGCACCCACAACATACCGAAGCATTGCTCCGGAAGCAAGGGCGCCCAAAACCTGGATACTTGCATAGCCTGCGAGCTTCTGCATCCTAATGCGTCTTGCGTTGCGTAGATACACGCCCAGACTCACGGCAGGGTTGAGATGGGCGCCGCTCACGTACCCGGATCCAAAGGCTAAAAATGTAAGGGCAAGTCCAGCAGCCAATGGGATCGGAAGGTTCTTTGTGACCAATGCCAAGCCTATGGTTGTTGTCAGGAGAAAGCTTCCCACCAACTCGATCAAGTACGGGCCGTATGCCCGCACAAAAGCTGCTGATACGGACGGAACGAGTCCCATTTCCCTTGCATAAGTTTCATCAATGTCTGTCAGCCGGAAGAAGAAGGCAGCAGGAAATGTCATAATCAAGGGAAGGATTGTACGAGCGAGAAGGCCTTTCTGATGCCCGGCACCAGCAAATAGACCTCCTGCAACAGCAGGATTCATCCCTGCACCAAATGCTACACCCAAAAATACGACAATAGAAATAGCGGAGCCAAAAAAACTGTTTCGTGATTGTGATTTTGATACTGTAGTCTGTAGTGCGGTTAGGATCAGGGCGAAGGAAAAGAGCGCTTCCGGTACACAGGTGGCTATGGTTCCGACCGAGGATGGGTCCATGGCACCTTGAGGGAGCAATACTTTGGTCAAAACCCCTCCTATTAGAGCACCAACAAGCTGACAGCTGATATAAAAAAGACATTGTGCGGGAGGCATCTTCCCAAGGAGAAGCAAAGCCACTGAAATGCTTGGGTTGTAGTTCGCGCCGCTGACTCGGGCTCCCGCATGAATCAGAGGCATAAGAACAGCCGCTACGCCAAGAGCCTTCAATCCTGGTGACATATCAGCTTTTCCAAGTAGACCAGCAGTGACTGTTATAATGGTTGTGCCTAAAGTCTCCATAATAAGAGGAGCGTTCTTTGGTTGATCGACGCCTGCACTGATCTTGGACAAGGAGAGCCCCGAGAAACTCGTAGCTGACTCCACCTTTGAACCGTAACTTCGGTGAAAGGAATCCTGGGATGTTAGTATGTGGAAATGTGCCCCTGTGATTACACTGGTTGTAATAATGATGGAGATGCAGGATGAACGAGCGGCAGGATACCTTTACCACGATGCTCCTTCGGAGTCGGAGGTTTGACGTTGCTGTCGACTGTGCAAGAGCTAAACCCAACATTGTTTCGAACCAAAGGCATCGCATTATGCAGGTCGCGGCAACTATGTAGAAGTTTAAATCCAAGAGGGAAGAGAGGGTCCCAGATCAGGACCAAGGTCTTGTTCGACTGGTGTGGTGTGAAGGGGAATGAGATAATTGTCAAATGTAAATTATTTTGGAACAATTTGCCATTAAATTCTTTGTCTCATGTATGAGTAGCCTTATTCGCAGCATAATTTTGGGCTTCCAAGGTGATTTGCTCGCTGGCACGAGCGCCCTCTGTGCTCACATGAGACACACCTCTGTTCGATGCTCCTGCGCTCCTCGCTCTTTGAGTCGCTTCAATCTTAAATGTGCCTGAGCCGTTACTGAACAGGACAAAGGATCGCCTTATCAGCTCTGCGCCTCGACCGTGTCCACTGTAAACACCCCTCTTCCGTGTTTTGGGCCTGGGATGCCTTCAAGTTTCATGGCCTCAAGAATTCAAAGTCTCGGATGCGTGTGAAATGGGAAACGATCTCAATTCCTCCATCCTCGAGTTGTTGAACTTTGGCGACACGATTTCGCGACTTTGATTTTATGGTTTAAAACAGGCGTGTCTAGCCAGGAACCGGAAAAATCATTAATTCATTGCATCTGTTTGAGGCTGGAAGGGAATTTCTGCCATACCTGCGAATGAGAGGAAGAAATTTGTGAACCCCTCCAATAGGTTTTGTGTAACATGTAAGAGCATTGTGGAATCTTGAAAAATCTGTCGGCAAACGATTAGCCTTTGCGTACATCAGGTGCACTTACGGAGCGCTTTAGAAATGTAAATGCAAACAGTGTTGCATTTTCAGCATTTCTTTTTGACGTCCCCTAACTGTCTCCTTCATTATTAACGCATACGTTACGGGTTGACGCTCTGAGCAAGATGACCATTGTACACTTTAACACGCATCGTCAAGCAAGGACGACAATACCTTTGGACTAGATGTGAGCCTTTTTGAATCCGATGAGATAGGAAAATTTGATGATTCACCTAATATGCATAATTTATCGTCGAAAAATGTATTTTTACGCATTAGACAAGAAAAGCTAAAACAATGAAAAATGGAAACATGCCCTAGTTAAGTTCGTATATATTTGTTTGAGTTTTTGTTAACTTAACTCGCCTAAGTGATGCGTCCAATATTGCTATTTTACAGCATGGCCAAACAGCAGAGCAAGCTAGTCTTTTTGAAAGCGTGGGAGCGGATCGAATAATTGGAACGGCCTGATCAATTGTCGCCGCTTTTGGCGCCAAATTGTGGCTTCCAGCACCCCCCCGTCCCCACTCGATTTCCCGCCCCTATCTCCAGTAGACTGAGACTCGTCAAAATGAACCCAAGTTTGAGCTTTGGATATCAATGGTGTCGCATGGGGAAAAAATTGTTTGCGGCGGTATCTTTGACCGATAGACTGGAAACCTGCATTTGAAAATGAGAATGCATTCTGTCTCACCACTATCCTCTTATCACCCCACCAATTCCACTCACTTTATCTCCCCCTCCATTTTCATTTCTGGACACAAGTGCCAATGGACGGCTGCCGCAGCAACAGTAGCAGTGCCAGCGGAAACTCTCGTATTAGGAGCGATGCCCAAAAAATGAAGTATGTCTGTGTGACGGGTGGCGTTGTGAGCGGCCTAGGAAAAGGTACGATAACAGACTGTACTCCACCAGGCACACTATCCCTTCTACCTGCCGTACCTGTCGCTATACTGCAAATTTATGGCTACTAAACGGACCCTTTACCTTTTTTTTCATCAAAGCCCCGTCATTCACTTCCATCTTTTCGTCCCAACCACTGTCTAGAAGCGTATCCATCGTTCTTGTCCGTCTAATCACACCATCCGTCCCCCTCAGGCATTACCATCAGCTCTATCGGCCGCCTTCTCAAGCAAAGTGGCCTCCGCGTCACGTCCATTAAGATCGATCCGTACTTGAACACAGACGCGGGCACCATGTCGCCCTTCGAGCACGGCGAAGTCTTCGTACTTGATGACGGGGGGGAGGTGGACTTGGACCTTGGAAACTACGAAAGATTCCTTTCCCTCACCCTGGGTAAGGACCACAACATCACCACGGGGAAGGTTTACAACGAGGTGATTCTCCGGGAGCGCCGCGGAGACTACCTCGGGAAGACGGTCCAGGTGGTACCCCACGTGACGAACGAAATCCAAGACTGGATCGAGCGCGTAGCCGTGCTGCCTGTGGATGGGAGCCAAGAAGCGCCAGAGATATGCCTGGTGGAGGTGGGTGGGACGGTCGGTGACATCGAAAGCAGCGTCTTTCTGGAAGCCTTGCGCCAGTTTCAATTTCGGGTTGGCCGTGAGAATTTCTGCCTCATTTTCGTGTCCCTGGTCCCCGTCTTGGGCTCGGTGGGGGAGCAGAAAACCAAGCCTACTCAGCATGGGGTCAAGGAGCTTCGTTCGGTGGGCCTGAGCCCGGACGTGATCATTTGCCGCTCCTCTAACCGGGTGGAACTCTCGACGCGGGAGAAAATATCCGTCTTCTGCCACTGTCCTCCCTCCCACGTCCTTTCCGTCCATGACGTCAGCAACATTTATCATGTGCCCATCATTTTAGCCGAGCAGAACCTGCACGGCATACTCCGTGATCATTTGAAGCTGGAGAGGATCATGACGCCCGAGCCCGATTTGGTCCGATGGACGGAGCTGGCGACTTCGGTCGACATCTTTGAGGAGCAGGTGAAAATCGCGATCGTAGGCAAGTACACCGGCCTCTCGGACTCCTACCTGTCGGTCCTCAAGGCGCTCAAGCACGCGTCGATTGCGGCAAAGCGGGCCTTGGAGATCTGTTGGGTGGAGGCCTCGGACCTGGAGCCGGAAACTCAGAAGACGGAGGAGGAGAAGCACGCGGCGGCCTGGAAAGTAATTAAGGAAGTGGACGGTATCGTGGTCCCGGGCGGCTTTGGGAGCCGGGGGGTGGAGGGTAAGGTCTTGACTGTGGAGTACGCGCGGAGGACGGGGAAACCAATCTTGGGCGTCTGCCTGGGGATGCAGGTAATGGTGATCGAGCACTGTCGGAACGTGCTGGGCTTGCTCACGGCCACCAGCCAGGAGTTCGCCACGCAAGACAAGGACCAGGCGGAGGGTGCGAAGAAAGGAGACAGGGAGGAAGAGACGTATGCGGTGGTATTCATGCCGGAGATCGACCCCGCCGTGATGGGAGGGACCATGCGGTTAGGGGCAAGGCCCACTGACGTGCTGCTCAGAGACCGCCAGCAGAAACCCACCTTGGCCGGACAGCTCTACAAGCAGCGGGACGAGGTCTGGGAGCGGCATCGACACCGGTACGAGGTCAATCCGGAGCTGTTGGGCAGGCTGGAAGAAGCTGGGCTGCACTTTGTGGGGAAGGACAAAACGGGGGCGCGGATGGAGATCGTAGAGCTGGACCGGGAGAAGCATCCCTTCTTCCTCGGGACCCAGTATCATCCTGAGTTTCAGTCAAGGCCCTTGGAGCCATCCCCTCCTTTCCTGGGCCTCATCTTAGCCGCTTCGGGGCAGTTACGCGAGTACTTGAGGACGAACGGAGCAAATTAGGCGTTGGGGAAGGAGGGAAGCGCCGGTGGGTGGCTTACGGCTAGAGCGTGGGGTAGTGGAAAAGTGATCATGTGTAAAGGCAGGAGAAGAAATTGGGTCATCGATGACAACGGGATAGACGATGACGTTGTCGTCTTTTGCAGAAAATGACCCGAAAGCATGCGTGTACTGTGCGGCAAGACCAGGACTCCCGCAAAGTAGTCGAAACAAAAGTAGCGCCTGATGCCCTCGACTGGAGATTCCCATCTTCTTGCGAAAAGGCCGTCTTCTTTCTATTATTATCACATGTCGTTCAAGTCTTAAAGCCGATAATGCCTGATTTCCCTCTATAGAAAATCGGGGCAGAAGGGGAGAGATCCATCTATTTACATTACTGTCCGGTCATCGCTTTTTTACACTATTCTTCGCTTCAACAGCATAAAACAACGTCGAACCCCATCATGGTCCTCTATGGGGCCGAAACTCTAGGCCCTCATCCGGAGACGCCTTCCTCGCTCCAGTCCTCCGGCCGCCGCATGATCACATCAATGCAGGTTGTGCACAAGGGACACGTCTTTCTCCGCTTCAACCAGTCGGAAGAGCACTCCGCGTGAAATCGGTGGAAGCAGGGGAGAACCCGCAACCGGTCTCCCTCGGCGTAGTCTTCCAAACATATGCGACACGAAACGTCATCGTCATGCGAATCTACCTTTTTCAAAGGAGGCGTGGACCCGGGCACCTCTGCCGCTTTGATCGATCCTGCTTTGAGCATATGGAAATCCTCGGGCGGTACGTGACACGTCTTTTTCCTCTCCCCGCAACAATTCTTCCCCGCTCCCTCGTCCAGCACAGAAGCCTGGACCCCGGGGGGCGCCGGAGATTTCCCCCCCAAGCGGGCAGTCGCTGCCCGCGCCGCTGCCTCTGCCGAAAACGTGCAGGTCGGTAGCAAGTCTATCAAGTCCTCTGAGGCTCCTTCCACGTCTCCTTGCCGAAATAAAGCCCTCCGGCGCCCGTGTCGCCCACGTCCCAACAAGCCCAGTTCACCCTCGGCCAGCAAGGACATGACCATGTCATTCAGCGGCAAAGCTGGACAGCCGCATGGACATATAGCAATGCCATCACTGGAACCATCTTGCGGTAGCATCGAAAGTCGACGGCAGCGTCGGCAAATAACAGAGCGGCCCATCAAACCGGTAGCTCCCAGAAGGCCACTCGTAGGTCGTTCGAAGCTCCGATGGGGATCCAATGTCTCTGTCCGGAACAAAACGCCGCAAGGACACCGAAACAAGGGCGCATTTGGTGGGATTAGGAGTACTCGTTGACATTGAGGGCACATTGTTTGATGCGACGGAGAAGAGGTGCCCGCCGCGCTGGTAGATTGGTATAAAAAATTGCCATTTGGCCGTTCCCCACTACTTCTCCTGCCGCTGCCCTGCGATTCAGCTGCCGTAGATGATGGTGAAGCAGACCTTGTGCTCCTTGTCGACTATTCAAAATGTTTCAATGGACAATATTGTACAGGGTCAGGAGGGAGTCACACGCTGGCATCAGGAGGAGGAAGCTCCTTCTAACCACCCTTTTATTGAATATCTCTTCGCCCAGAGATCACCCCCCAGTGACTCACACTGTGGTGCTCTGCAGGATATGTGTTTCGGTTGCCCATGATTTCAGCTACGACAGAAACGCCTGTGCAGGGGGCATCAGTGGGGAAGAGTTGACGGAAAGATGACGCCTCTTGCCGCTCCTCCGGGGAGTCCCCTATGAAGGCAAGGCAACAGCCCAGTAATCGCAAAAATCATTCGCTCCCTATGAAGGACATGACAACACACGTGTATACCCATGCAAACATAACGTGGTCACGTCAGCATGAAACCCAAAAACTGCCGCTCACAGTCTACGTGTGATTGCCTGTGGCTTTCAATTAGGCGCACGATGGGCGTGCTTTCAACTCGATCTGTTGCAGTTCTTCTCGGCCCCCTTCACCACGTTATCCAGGCTGAATCGCATCACACCGACCCAATTTCGGTCCAAGATAGATTTTAAACAAAAAGAAATAACGATCGAGCACTTGAAAGACCGAAATAAAAAAGCAAGAAGGCCCTACTGGTCGGGCTGCAATTGGTGGGGTACGTGTCTCAAGTGTCCTCTTGTTTAGTAGATGACCCGTCGCACTACTCACTCTTATGTGTACTTGCCAAGGTATTTCTCTGTGGTTTTTTTGAAAAGGTCCAAAAATGTGTCGTTCTCGTGGGCCTGGCCGATGGTCAGACGAATGCAATCCTTGCAATGCAATTCGTGGCCCCGAAACCGCGCAACGACCCCTGCCTCAGCCATGTCTCGATAGATTTCCTGAGCCCGCGGCACTTCAAAGAGAATAAAATTTGTATCAGAAGGATGGATCTTCTTCACTGCAGGCAGGCCTTGCAGGGCCTCCACCACCCGCGTTTTCTCCTTGAGTATGTCACTCACGTTCTGCTGGAGCACCGCCAGGTTCTCAGCAGTGAAAACCTTGTGGGCCATGTGGGAGGTGAGCTGGCTCACGTTGTAAGGCGCCTTGACGTTGTTCAGAACCTGAATGACCGCCGGGTGTCCTATGGCCATGCCGCACCGGATGCCTGCCAGACCGAAGGCCTTGGAAAGGGTCTGCAGGACGAGGCAGTTCGGGTATTTCTCCACAAGTTGACAGGCACTCACCGCATTCGCGTTCGCAAAATCAACGTAGGCCTCATCCACGACCACCATGCAGCCCGAGGCGCCTTGCAGCACTTGCTCCACCACCTCTAAGGGCACGAGCTTGGCTGTTGGATTGCCCGGCGAGCAGAGGAAAATGACCTTGACGCGCGGAGAGACAGCGACCGCCTGAAGGACCTCGGGCACGCGGACGGCAAATTCCGGTGTCAGGGGCACGGCGACGATGCCCACGTCGTTGGTCTTGGCGGACACCTTGTACATGCCGTACGTGGGGGGTGTGACGAGAATCTGATCCCTCCCGGGCTCACAAAAAACGCGCATGATCAAGTCGATGGCCTCGTCGCTCCCCACCCCGACGAAAATTTGCTCCGGACGGACGTTTCGAAACACCGCTATCTTCTCTTTCAAAGGCTGCTGGTAGGGGTCAGGATACCGCTCCAATTCCAAGACACGGTCTTCGGGCGGCAGGGCCGATCCAAACGAGTTCTCGTTCGCGTCCAGCAAAATTCCTTCGCTGTAGTCGTCCCGCGCGCATCGATACGGCTCTAGTTCCCAAATGTTAGGTCGCACCAAGTCGAGAACTGCCGCCACCCGGGCGTCCTGATGCTTTGCATCCTCTCCCCGAGCCTTTTTTCCCCCGCGTAGCCGCTCTCTGCTCTTCTTCCGGACTGTTTGCAAAGAGCACCAAAATGCCGGTGGAGACTGCGACCAGGAACGCCACAGAACGTAGACTCCCCCGCCCAGCAGCACCAGGTTGGAGGCCGCGAACAGCATGCGGTGAAAGGGGCACTTTGGCCCTTGCTTCCCCGCGTACAATGCCAGACCGCCCGCACCCGCAAGAAGGGTGAGTTCCTTTTCTGTTATCACGATCATCTTCGTGGTGGCGCTCAAATTGCGTGCAGTGTTGGTGGATGTTTTGTCGTCACCTTGTACGCCCTCTAGCCTCCTGCCTCCTGCAATGATCCCTTTGGTTGAGGGTAAAGGAGCGTGGTAGCACGCCGGTAGAGTGAGATATAATAAAATGCAACATGGATACACATCGCGATGAATCACAACTTGAGTGGTTTCAGGGCTTGACGACGAAAAAGAAGGGGCGTGCGACGCATCCACGCATCCGCGCAAGGCCCCTTAGTCCGTACCTCAGACATGGACTCGACGGCGTAGCTAAGGGGGGGTGGCCACACAAAGCACAATCCCTCCACACTTCCACTCATGACCCCGACAACATTCTCGAGCCACCCATCCGATCAAACACGCCAGACACGCTCTGTGACACGCTTGGGACCTGGCCCCTGTTGCACCCTCGTTGATCGGGTCATTTTACACTTAAGCCTCGCCTTTTCCTAACGTTTGACGGGCACGTCATCTGCTTCCCCCCTAGCGAGAAGTTCTGTGGGCGTCGGAATGCAGCACGTGGGCCGCCGCCCGCACGGCAGATGTTTGGAGGACGGATTTGGGCGTGACGCGAAGTGTTCTGGTCGTGCCGCGTAAAAGAAGGGCTGGCAGGTGTGGGTAGTGGTGCTTTTACGCGCTTGCAAAACTGCCCTTGCAAGGTCGAAGAGGAAATTGAACTTTACGACTTGCACTCCCACACGATTTTTGTCCGTCCGGTGAGAGGAAAAGAATGTGCCACTGGTTTCTAAAACACTGAAAGGGGAGCACAGATAAGCGTTGCACTTCTTTCAATTTGTGTTGTGGAGGACAGCAGAAAACAGCGGGGAGCTTGCATGGAATGCGTCGTACACCAAGAACGCACCCACCCAACACCCTAGTGGAACTTTCTTCCTTTTCCTTTAATTTTCATACCGCAGAGGATTTACAAAAGCTAAGCAAGCAAAACGACGCACGTGTTTCATTCTATGCGCTGCGCTTGAAGGGGCAGCGAGACAATTTTTTCTGTTTTATCATGAGCACTGTAACAGCCCCTGTGTCCTCTGGACCGGCATATCCAAGCCACCTGCCCTCTTCCACCACCTGCTTCTCCGACTCGTCATCTTCAACGGACAAGCATTCCCATGAAGACTCTCTTGATTCCAAGCGTTTCCAATCACACGTTCTCTTCCGCTGGATCAAGCCGGGCCAGGACGTGAGAGTCGTTGGGAGCTGGAATGGGTACGTGACGTGAGGGCCGACATGGTCGGAGTACGTGTACGCACGGCCCGATCCCAAATATGCTCTCCCAGTACCTTACTTTCACATGCCTGCTCCTAACCCTTGCTGCCCCTACAGATGGGGGAAGCCCTTAGACTTGGAGCGAACTGCCGACGCCTTCAACCGCGGCCATCTCTTTTCCCGCATGGTCGCCCTCCCCGTGGGGTGGCACCATTACAAATTCATTGTCGACGGGGCCTGGCAGTACGATCCGCTGTGCGCCTTCGAAGCCGACGAGTTTGGAAATATCAACAATGTGGTGGAGGTACGGGGCGCTGAGGCCCAGGAGCTCGAGGTCCGGGGAAAGATGGAGGGAGAGGAGGAAGAGGAAGGCGTGACGACGCCGGAGGAGGAGGAGGAAGACAGGCTGCTGGACGACAAGCACCACCACCACCAGCAGGCGCTGCGCAGGCCGCGGGTAGTGGATCCTCGGCATGCGAGCGAACCGACCGTGCCTTGGACGACCATGTCAGGCGACCAGGCGCGTCGTAAGTGGCTGCACGCCTCGCGCGCCATGGAGCGTCAGAGGCTTCAACGCAGCGACTCCATCGACGTCGTCATCGACGCCTTGTCCTCCCACGAGCGGCAGCAGATAAAGCAAGGCCTGCAAGAGTACGGCTTGAAGACTTCCGGGACGGAGAGCACACCAGCCTTGTGGAAGTCCGCCTCTTTGACCAGTTTTGCCTCCGCCGAGGCCAGGGCAGGGACCGAATCCTTAGCGGAGGTGGCTTGTGATGACCCTCTATCCCCCACACAAGGCGATTCCTGTCAGGCCGCCGCCGGCTCCCTCAACCAAAAACCCTTCCAGTGCCGGGCCAACGCCCCAGTCGAGAATGCCCTGATCCGAGCGGAGGAGAGGGAGCTGCAGATTCAGCATGACCTCTCCAGCGCCCCGGCCTGTCCTCTCGGCACCGACTTCCCTTCCTGTGCGCACCCACCGTCCAATTTCGCCCACGAATCCCATCAATCTTCCCTGGAAGCGGGCGATGATAGCCTTGCTCCCTTGCCGGTGCAGAGGAATCTTTCTCGTCGTGGCTCCTACCTGGCGGCGTCTTTTCTGGGCAACGGGGGAGCAGGTCTCCGCCTCACACGATCGAGGAGCCTCTCGGACCTGGACTTGATGGGGGGGGAGTATCGGTGTGGCACATCTTCCTTCTTGGGCCAAGCCGGACCACCGCAGGGAGGAGGCTTGCCCCGCCCCGGACGTCATAGGGACTTGCAGGCGACCACGCTCCGCGCACTGCAGAAGCGACAGGCCGCGTGCTGCGCGGCAGTGGGTTCCTGTCAGGTCAAGTCGTCGGTCCGGCGGGAGGGCAAGATGATCCTCGCCACGGTGGGTCTTCCTGGGCGGGGCAAGACGCACATGGCGCGGGCCATCCGGCGGCATTTGGAATGGATGGGGATGCGCGTTGGCTACTTCAATTCAGGGGAGTACCGCCGCAAGTCGGTGGGCACCAGGAAGATCTCGTCGGATTTCTTTGACCCCACAGACGCGGAGGCATGGCAGTGCCGTAAAGACATCGCCACCGTGGTCCTGCGGGACGTGCTCAGCGCCTTGAAATCTGACGTCGACATTGCGGTGCTGGACGCGGCCAACTGCACTCAAGCTCGACGACGTTGGATCCAAGAGAAAGTGCGGGAGTCGGGGTTGTACGCCACGGTTATTTTTATCGAGTCCATCTGCACCATCCCTGAGATCATTGCCTCCAACGTCCACCAGACCATCCTCCGCTCGCCCGAGTACCGCGATTTGTCGGACGCGGAGGCGATGGCGGACTTTGAGCGGAAGAACCAACATTACCTGTCGATCTATGAGACCTTGGAGGAGGAGGAGGATGTGCCCTTCCTGAAGCAAGTGGATGCGGGACAGAAGATTGTGTCGTACCGGATCAATGGCTACATCCCGGGGCGCCTCCTTTTGCTTTTGGCCAACATCCACACGAAACCTCGGCCCATCTGGTTCTCGCGTCACGGAGAATCTGTATTCAACAGCCAAGGTAGAATAGGAGGAGACTCCCCCTTGAGCGCCCGTGGCATCCTGTATGCGCAGAAGCTGGAAGAATTCGTGCACTCTGTCTATCGTCCCGACGACCCCGCGGACCGCGCCAACCCGAACCTGACTGTGTGGACTTCGACGATGCTACGAACGGGAATGACGGTGGCAGGGCTGAATCAGAGTTGGGAGGTGATCAAATGGCGGTGTCTGGACGAGATCGACGCGGGCATGTGCGACGGCCTTACCTACAATGAGGTGGCGGCCCAATTCCCGGAAGAATACCGAAAGCGCAAGGAAGATAAGTACAATTATCGCTACCCGCGAGGAGAGTCTTACCAGGACCTGTTCCTGCGGCTCGAGCCTTTATTGTTTGAAATGCTGCGGCACACGGGCCCTCTGCTGGTTGTGGGCCATCAGGCGATTTTGCGAATCTTGTATGGATACCTGACTGGCAAGCAGCCGGAGGAATGTCCAGATCTACCGATACCGTTGCACACCGTCATACAATTGACGCCGCAGGCGTATGGCTGCGAGGAAGTCTGGCACACCCCGATGCCGGGAGGGGAGGACTTAGTAGGGAGTGCAAATGGGCATAATTGATATCAGAACCATCAAATATGTTTGATGGTTGAGCCAGGAGGAAAGTCTTTGTGAACATTTGGATCTTAAATGTACATGTCTATATTCCCATGTCGATAAGGACATACTTTCATAGGAATCAGCAAGAATGCTTTGTGATCTTTTTGCTTGTAAGGTCTTGAAACGACGACAAATTTGCCGAAAGACTTCTACAATATTCTCAGTAATACTCCTTTGTGGCTCTAAATATCCGACTACGATGTCCATGGGTCCACTTGGACATGAGGGGAAATTTCGTGTACTGGAACAGGCACAGATTAGGTAGTTCTTTTTGAGATTGTTTCATTTTGTGCTTGAATAGATTCGGCTGTACCTCTCAGTCATGATTTTGGCGGCAGAAACGATGTGTCGAAGAGGCGGGAGGGAGTTACTGCAATGTATTTTATTAGACCATCGTTTTGTGCCTGGTACGGGATCACAGGGAAACTCGGCGAGGGAGAGCATCATCGGCTCATTAGTCGGTGAATGATCAACTCTTCCAATCGAAAGGCTCCGGGTGCAAAGAATCGGGCTGTGTGAAAAAAATCAGAGATATGAATGTAGAGCAAGCACGGATGACTGATATTGACATCATCTTTCATGAATGCATCTGAGGCAAGCGGCATTAGTGTGAGACAATTCTCCCGCCTGCTTCCGTAATTTCATAATTCTTTCGAATCTGTGCCCCCATACAGGAGCACACTGATTTGAGAAATTTCATTTCAAGTAAATCCATGGAAAAGTTGATGCGGAAAGTGGAAGATGTTTGGTAGAATTATAATTTGCCAACAGAATGAATGAGTCAGGCACGGAGCCGCATTCACCTTCTGACTGCTCTTTGACATTTCATTTCTTCGGCAGATACTTCTAAGTATGTATACATGGTAACCTAGTGACCTGTTGCCCTATCATTGTTTTACTTTGTTTTCCCTTTTCCAATGCCCCCGCCCCCTTCACCTCTGCACATACTTTCGGCCTTCTCATCTATTTCCATAGAAACGACACCATTCC
>Ga0209925_1000527_pt1 | contig 19624 bp, 16 predicted proteins | sample SalPonR2_A_D1_MG_FD_185702 | JGI IMG/M metagenome (GOLD analysis project Ga0209925, IMG submission 185702) | Salt pond soil microbial communities from South San Francisco under conditions of wetland restoration - Salt Pond MetaG R2_A_D1_MG... ...
AGCAGGAGTGGGATTTTGGTGCTGATATCAACCTGAGTGAACAGTCAACTTTTTCAGTTGGGCTGCAGATTATCAATAATGAAGCCATAGATACTAAAGAGGGTAGCAGTACTTTAAATCCAAATAATATTGAACAGGAGACAAATGTGGAGGCTAGTTTTAAAATAAAATTTTAGAGGATATTAAACCATTATATTGTCCTAAACAATTCAAACAAACTTCATTAAGGTCTTAAATTTTAATAAAGTTCTTGATGTTTTTCAAGACCTATTTAGCTGAGCTGAATAGGTCTTGTTTATGGAAAAGTGTTTGTTGTTAGGGAGGAAGGCAGCTATGAGGCGATATTTATTAATCACAATATTTATAATAGTATCAATGTTTTTAGTTATTGAGCCTTTGATAGCTTTTGAACCTGTCATCAACCAAGAAATCACGGAAGATGTTTCTAACATAGAAGCTGATAATATTTATATAAATAATACAAAAAAAGAAATAGAAGCTGTTGGTAATGTCCGGTTGACTAACCAGTCGCTAAAAATTAAGGCTGATAGGCTTGTTTTTAATTATAGGGAAAAAACAATAAATGCTTATGGTCAACCCATTTTATTTGAGTATAAAGATCGTCTTTTCAACGGAGAAAAACTTCAGCTTAACTATAAAAAAGAAGTTGTATATTTATATAAGGCAGAAGTCAAAGTAAAAAAGTTTACATTTAGTGGCAGCGAAATAGAATATTTCCACAATGATATACCTAATTTTATCATCAAAGATGCTTACTATACAACATGTGAGATGGAAAAACCACATTACCATTATACAGCTAAGAAGATAACATACTATCCGGATGATAGGATTGTTGGTAAAGATATTAGTTTTTGGTGGAGAGATAAAAAAATAGTTAATTTGCCTAGTTTTATTATTAATATCACAACTGATGAAGAAGGTAAAACTGTTGTCGGCAATAACTTTCCCATACCAGAATTTGGATATAATGGAGGGGAAGGTTTTTTTATAAAAATAAATTATCCATATGAATTTAATGATAAAAATAACGGTAGACTTTATTTTTTAAAAGAAAGCATGGGTGGCTTTCAAATTAACTTAAACCATAATTATGTTATAGATATGGATAAAAAAATATTTTTATTATATAATGGAGAAAAATACATAGACAAAGAAATTTCAGAAGAGGTAAAATCATATCAATTAGGCTTTAAACACAAGGTCAATAACAACTTTAAATACAGTCTATATTTAGAAGGATATGATAAATTCAAATACGTTGATGTAGTTGAAAATGTAAGCTCGATCAATTTAGAATCTACTTATTTAAACAAAAAATTTGCTTTAAATGCAGAATCTAAATATGATCTTAATAAAAAAGAAATGATTACGCAAAGTTATATTTTAAATCGAGAAGCTGAGAGTTCTAATTTGATAATAAAATACATAAAGGGAAATAATACTGATTATTTGCCATACGGTAAATTCAACTATAAGTTCAATAAGGCTTTAAGTTTTGGTTTAGGCTATGGTTATATAAAAGAGAATAATTTTACTCAGCATAAGTTAGATTACATATTAAATTATAATAAGGGCATTATAATAAATCGTTCACTTGACTTTTCTTTCGATCAAAACATTAAACACATTTCATATTTGGAAGAGAAAAGTACCGCAACAAATTATCAGAGCTCTATATTTATGAATATTAATAAAACTTTTTTTGGTTTATTAAGTTTAGCTCAAAGTACCGGCTATGTTATTAAATATAATGAGGGCTATCCCCTATTTAATATTGATGAAATAAAAAAAGATAAGAAAGTAGTATCAAATACTGAATTAGATTTTTATTACCCTAAAGATAAAGAACATTGGAAATTAGCTTTGCATCTAGAATATTCTCTTTTAGAAGAGAAATTCCAGCAACGACAAGTAGTCCTTTCACATCAGTATGACTGTTATGGTTATCAAATAAATTATGATTTACATAATAAGTCCTTAGGTTTTCAATTTAATTTTATCAATTGATGGAGGTATTTAATTGAAAAAAATTCTGATATTATTGGTTTTGTTGATTCTTAGTTGCACTTTTATGGTATCAGCTGATTTTGAATTAACGGGTAAATTAAAAACAGGTAAAGATGAATATATTTCTAATGAATCAGGGTTTGAAGGTGAGCTTGTAGATTTTTATAATTACGAGGATCTTTGGTTTAAACTAAAAAATAACTTGGATTATCCAGACTATTATTATTTTAAGCTTAATTATTATCAAAAGCACTATGATCAAAAGGTGACATATGATAATAAGACGATTGATTTTAGTGGTAATTATACAAATAACTTCAGGGAAAAATACAGAAATAAATTTAAGTTAATTATTAAAGATAAAAATTATTTAAATGATCTGGATAAGTCTTATACTTCTTATTCTCTCAATTACCAATTTAGACATAAACTAAATACAATAAATCAATATATTCTTGATTTCAAGACACAACAATTTTACTATACTCTTGATGAGAATAATGATTATAAAGTTGATACATATAAAATTGACTGGCAAAGGGATATAAATAAAAATATAAGGATTAATTTCAGTTATAAAATTAAGAAAAAAGAATATTTTTTTCAAAATTCAACAAGTGATAATAAATATGGACAGAGTTTTTCCATAGATTTTAAGTATGATCTTTAAAATATTTTTTAAATCATCTTTATATTGCTGTAAATTCCCTCTTTTCTTTGATAGTATATAATTCACAGTTTGATTAAAGTAATAGGAGGACAAAACTTTGTTAAGTAATAACAAAATTGACCATACAGCTATTATATCTGATTCAGTTAAATTGGGTAATAATGTTGAAGTAGGCCCTTATACGATTATTACAGAAGAAGTAGAGATCGGCGATAATACAAAGATTGGTGCTTATTGTCATCTTCAGGGTTGGACAAAAATTGGAGATAATAATCTGATTGATAATCATGTTACAATAGGATTCCCGCCTCAGAATATAGGATATGATGGCAGTAGGACCTTTGTTAATATTGGAGATAATAATAAAATAAGGGAATATGCAACAATTCATCGAGGAACAACTGAAGGACGTGGAGAAACTAAGATAGGTGATAATAATACCTTCAAGTTATATTCCCATGTGGCTCATGATTGTTATTTGGGCAACAATATCATCCTGGATAATTATGTTAATCTGGCAGGGCATGTAGTAATATATAATGATGCTTATATTGAAAGGATGGTTGGTGTTCATCAGTTTGTAAAAATAGGAAGTTTAAGTCTTATAGAGGCTCATTCTAAGTTAATAAAAGATGTTCCACCCTATATTGTAGTTAATGGTCATCCCGCCCAGGTGGCAGGAATTAATGAAGTTGGTCTAAATGATAAAAATGTAGATACTGATGTAAGAGAAGAAATAAGAAAAGCTTACAATATACTCTATGAATCGAATTTAAATATTAGCCAGGCTATTGAAAAGTTAGAAAAGGTAAGCAAAACTTACGAGCAAATAAAGAATTTCATAAATTTTCTTAAAAATTCAAATAGAGGGATCTGCAGATAACACAGGGAGGATAAGAAGATGGACAGAGTAAAGGTTGGGGTTATTGGTGTAGGCAGTATGGGCAAAAACCATGTACGTTCATATGCTGCTTTAAAACATGTTTGTGAACTAATAGGACTCTATGATATTAATCAAAGCCGGTCTAGAAAAATGGCTAAAAGTTATGGTATTCGTTCTTTTTCTTCAACTCAGAAGATATTAAAAGAAGTAGATGCTGTAAATATAGCAACTCCTACGACAACACATTTCGATATAGCTCTTGAGGCTATTCAGGCCGGTAAACATTTATTAATTGAAAAGCCAATTACAAATATCATAGAAGAAGCAAATCAAATTTTAAAAGAGGCTAAAAAAAAGTCATTAATAGTTCAGGTAGGTCATATAGAAAGGTTCAACCCTGCTGTTAAGGCGCTACCTGAGATGTTGAAAGAAGAAAAGATTATAGCAATAGACATCCAAAGAATGGGCCCTTATGATCCCCGAATCGATGATACAGATGTAATTCAGGATCTTATGATTCATGATATTGATGTAGTAAGTTCTCTGATACAAGGAGATATAGCTCAGATGAATGCCCTGGCAAGAAAGGTAACTTCGAAAAAACATATGGACTTTGCTGTCGCTAATTATCGCACAGAAGATGATATAATTGTTACTCTTACTGCCAGTCGCTCTACAAATAAAAAGGTTCGTAAGATGTCAATTACTACTGAAAAATCTTTTATTGAGCTTGATTACATTGGAAGGAAAATAACAAGAACCAGAAGGGGTAATGGCAACTCTAATAAAAACAAACAAAGGGAATATGAAGAATCTTATGAAAACGAAGAAGAACCTTTAAAAATGCAGCTGATTGATTTTGTTAACAGTATACAAAACGGGACAAAGCCTCTGATTACTGGGTATGATGGACTTGAAGCTTTAAAACTAACCAAGTTAATCCAAGATAAAGTCTATATAGATTAAAAATTGAGGGGAGTTTAAAATGATACCAATAGCCAATCCAATTATCGAAGAAGAAGAAAAAAGTTTAGTTAATGAAGTAATGGACAGTGGAATGCTAGTTATGGGAAAATATGTGAAAAAGTTCGAGGAGAAATTTATGAAATACTCAGAAACTGATTTTGGTATAGCAACTTCCAGTGGAACCACAGCTTTAGATGTTGCTCTTAAATCTTTAAACATTGAAGAAAATGATAAAATTATAACAACTCCTTTTACTTTCATTGCCAGTAGTAATTCTATTCTATACTCAAGAGCGGACCCTATATTTGCTGATGTTAGAGAAGATAGTTTTAATATAGACCCAGATTCAATAAGAAGATTGTTAAAGGAATATCCAGACACCAAGGCTCTCTTAATTGTACACCTTTTTGGGCAACCCTGTGATATGGATGAGATTATAAAAATAGTGAATCAACATAATTTATTATTGATTGAAGATAGTGCTCAGGCCCATGGTGCAACCTATAATAATCAGAAAGTAGGTTCTTTTGGTGATGTTTCAGCTTTTAGTTTTTACCCCACAAAGAATATGACAACTGGTGAAGGTGGTATGGTCTTAACAGATCAAAAGGAGATTATGGAAAAAGCAAGATTATTAATAAATCACGGTTCTGCACAGAAGTATCATCATGATATTTTAGGATATAATTACAGGATGACCAATATCGCTGCTGCTATTGGGTTGGTTCAGTTTAAAAAATTAGATGAGTATAATAAAATCAGAAAGGAAAATGCCCGAAAATTAACTCAAGGATTAGTTGATCTAAATTGGCTTGAAACACCAGCCGTATTGGAAAACAGGGAACATGTTTTTCATCAATATACAATAAAAACAGATTATAGAGATGAACTTTTACAGTACTTAACAGAAAAGGGTATAGGTTATGGAATACATTATCCCTTGCCAACATATGAACAAAATTTATATCAAAAATTAGGATACAAAGATATTACTTGTCCGGTAACTGAAAGAATTTGCGATCAAGTTGTTTCATTACCAGTACATCCTGCCCTTTCTGAAAAAGATTTAAATTATATTATTGATAAATTAAGAAAGTTTAGATAAATCGCATATATAAAAAATTATATTTTTCCAAACAAATGATATGAATTTTATTAAATACTTTATTTTTTAATGAGACAAAAACAAACTTTAAGTTGTCTTACTATTAAGGAAATGATATTTCTTTTAGTATTTAGTTTATTTGCTTTTACAGGTGTTGTTATGGTAGAAGGTCACGAATCTACAATGATGGATAAGGTACATTTTAATGGAGGGTTAACCTACAATACTTTTGCTGCTAAATTATTAGAAGACGGAGAAGAAGGGGAATCAATCTTTCCTGATGAAATGAAAAATGGTTTTGGATTTTTTGTGGGTGAGATTTATCCAATGAATGAGAACTTCGGAATAGAATTTGGTTATGATTATGCTGCAGCTAATGCTGCCGATGAAGTTGAGAATTTTGAAAGTGATAATAAATTATCGGGATTTTATGGTGGAGTCAACTTTACTTTAAATGAAAATATTAAATTAAAGGGTCTCCTCACTTCATATAATCTAAACACTGAATTGAAAGAAATTGGAGAAACCGAACCTGAATATAAATTTAACAGCGGTGGTATTGGAGCTATATTAGGTGGAGAGTATCAGTATCCAATGCAGGAAAATATGAATTTGCTGGTTAATTTAGCATATAGATATGCTTTGATGGATATTACAAATATAAATGCTGAAGATGTATCATCTGAAAATTATCAAATAGATTTAAGTGGTTTAAGACTCGGAGTTGGAGTCAATATAGGTTTTTAAAATCACTTCTTTTTATGCCCCCCATCTTTAATCAGGTGGGGGATTATTAAATTTTAAGACTTATTCTATAGTAATGAGGTCCACGCCATTTAAAATTTATAATAACTTTATTAATCTATTATAAATTTAGATTTGCAACTATCAACTTTTTAAATAAATTATATTTTTTTCGATGTTAATCAAGTTACGTTTAAGTTGATAAGCTTATATATATATTTAGATAATTCCCATAGTATTATGGGCTTTTTTTAATTCAAATAAAAAAAGGGTTTTAACTTTATAAATTGAATTATTATAGATTAAGGGAGAGTATAATTTTTTAAACCCTTAAATCCAAAGTAGTATTGATAAGAACTTATTTAATTTTTAGATATTATAAAGATATAGACATTATATGATTAAAAAATATTTTTTGTTATTTAATCACATTTTATTTACCAATTTTTAATATAACAATATTTAATAATTAAAAAATAGTTAATTTTTTTTATCAAAAAGATGTTTATTAACAAAGGGAATGCAGTTTTTCATTTATCTTTATAGATTGAGGTTGCTTTAAATTTATTTTAATGCCAGGATATATTTTCCTATTTTAATGATATTAAATAAATTTCTTGATAAAATAACAACCTAGAGAGGTGTATTTTTTTAATGGATTATAAGCAGAGATATAAAAAGTGGTTAAAAGATGATTATTTTGATGATGAAATAAAAGCTGAATTAGAAAAAATACAAGATAACGAAAAAGCAATTGAGGATCGTTTTTATAAAGACTTAGAATTTGGTACCGGCGGTATGAGGAGTAAAACCGGGGCTGGCACCAATAGGATTAACAAATATACAATTAGGAGGGCTACTCAGGGTTTTGCTAATTATATTATTAATTACTATGAAGATGAAGGTAAGAATTCTGGGGTTGTGATAGCTTATGATCCACGTCATAAATCTTCAGAATTTGCCTTAGAAGCGGCCCGTGTTCTGACTGCCAATAATATTAAGACTTATCTCTTTGATTCCCTACGTCCTACTCCGGAACTTTCTTTTGCAGTTAGAAAATTAGAAGCTTGTGGTGGTATTGTTATAACAGCCAGTCATAATCCGCCTGAGTACAATGGTTATAAAGTGTATGGTCCAGATGGATGTCAGGTTGTACCTAATCTAGCGAGAAAAATAATAGCAGAAATAAATGAAATAAATAATTTTTCAATGGTAAAAGTAATAAACAAAGAAGCAGCTCAAAAACAAGGATTATTAAAATATATTGGTGAGGATATTGACAGTAGTTATATTAAAAAAATGGTTGATGTGATTCCCCACACAGAGCTATCTAAGAAAAAGGGTGGGGATCTCAATATAGTCTATACTCCTCTACATGGCAGTGCTTATAAATTGACAGAAAGGTTGTTAAAAAATCTGGGTTTTGTTAATCTAACAATTGTGGAAAAACAGGCTGTTTTTGATCCGGACTTTTCAACAGTTGAAAGTCCAAACCCAGAAGAATATTCTGCTTTTGAAATGGCTTTGGAATTGGCGGATGAGCAAGATGCAGATTTGATTATGGGAACTGATCCTGATGGCGACCGAATGGGGGCCATAACCAAAGATGCAGGTGATCATTATATAGCTCTCAATGGTAATCAACTTGGTATATTAATGTCAGATTTTTTATTAAATAATACAGAAGTTCCTAAAAATGGTGTTATAATTAAATCTATTGTTTCTACTGAATTAATTAAAAAAATAGCAGCTGAACATAATGTCGAAGTTATTGATGTTTTAACTGGCTTTAAATATATAGGTGAATTGATAACAGAGTTTGCAGAAAAAGGAAACAAGAACTTTATTTTAGGATTTGAAGAAAGCTATGGATATTTAATAGGAGAATATGCCAGAGATAAAGATGCGATAGTTGCATGTGGTTTAACGGCTCTAATAGCCCTTCATTATAAAAGAAAGGGTAAAACCCTTTATCAGAGATTACAGGAGATATATGATGAATATGGATACTATGAAGAGGCATTAGTGTCAATAAGAAGAGGAGGAAAAGAAGGTCAAGATAAGATAAATGGAACTCTAAAAAAATTAAGAGAGGAAGGTGTTGAAGAGATAGCCAATCAGGAGGTTATCTTATGGAAAGATTATCAAAAAAGAAAAGTATATAATTTAAAAGATGGTTCAGAAAGTGAAATTAATTTATCAGAATCAAATGTATTGCAGTATATATTAGAAGATGAAAGTTTAATTACAGTTCGACCTTCTGGAACAGAGCCTAAGTTAAAAGTATATTTCGCAGTCAATGATAGGACTGAAAAATCTGCTGAAAATAAATTAGAAAAGATTAAAGATATGTTTTCTAAAAGAGTTGAAAAAATAATTGAGAGTATCTAAACTCAAAAAGGAGACTGTCTAAAATTAAAGAGGGTTATGAACCTCCTATTATATATTAATTTAAAGACTCTATAAAATTATTATATTTTTCTATGTTAAGGTAAACAAAAAATATTTTCTTAAGCTGATAATCTAAATCAACGTCCAAGTTAAATTTTTTTAGTGTATTCATTAACTTTTTGTCATTATCTATATAATAAACATTTTTCTTTTTAAAAAATTCATAATCATCCATCCAGTTTTCTTTTATCTGTTCAGTATTATAACTTTTGAGAGTTTGGATTAATTCTTCTTGATAAATTTGCAGGTCTATGTATCCGTGTTCGGATATATAGTCATCTAATTCGTATGTACTAAAACCTTTTACCTCTTTAGGGTCAGTTTCTACCCAGTAGGATAAATAAAGAAAGCCACGTATTTCATTACCGTTTATTTTGAATTTTACTGGGGTGCTTGAATTCATAAGATGTTGATTTTCATAGGGAATTTCACCTAAGTTTTTTAAAAAATAGCCACCTACAATAAATATTAAAACAAGAATCAATAACGGCTTCCAATTTCTTTTGATAATAGTGCCTATATAACTAGATCTCATGCAAGGCCCCCCTAGATTTGAAATAAGTATACTATTCCATTTAATAAAATTCTAGTTATTGTATTAAATCCCTTTTTTATTTAATGAATTTTTAAATATTTGTCTTAAATATGTGTGGTTCATAATAATTGGATTACTTTAGTTTAAATAATACCAATTTTAAAAAGATGTTTAGTATTATGCCGAAATAATTTTTAAAGGTAAAGCATTTGATAAATAAAATTTTAATAAAGAATTTAAGATAAACAGGAGGTATTTTAAATGAAAGTAAAAAAAGCGGTAATACCAGCTGCAGGACTGGGTACAAGATTTTTACCAGCGACAAAAGCACAACCTAAAGAAATGTTGCCTATTGTAGATAAACCTTCTATTCAATACATAGTTGAAGAAGTTGTTAAAGCAGGAATAGAGGATATTATAATTATAACTGGTAAGCATAAAAAAAGTATAGCTGATCATTTTGATAAAAATATTGAATTAGAAATGGTTTTACAAAAAAAAGGCAAGCATAAATTGTTAAAAATCGTGAAAGATATTTCTTCTTTAATAAATATCCATTATGTTCGGCAAAAAGAAGCAAAGGGCTTAGGACACGCTATATATTGTGCACGTACTTTTATAGGTAATGATCCTTTTGCTGTGCTTTTAGGGGATGATATTGTACTTTCAGATAAAGCTGTAATTCAGCAGATGGCAGAAATTTATGAAGAGGAAGAGCAGCCCATTATAGGAGTACAACAAGTTCCCCATAATGAAATTTCTAAATATGGCGTAGTAAAATTTAATGGTTTTAAAGACAGAGTATATGAAGTTGAACAGTTGATAGAAAAACCTTCTGTTAAAGAAGCCCCATCTGATCTGGCTATAATGGGCAGATATATTATTACTCCAGATATATTTGGTATTCTAAAAAACACAAAACCTGGTAAGGGTGGAGAAATACAGCTCACAGATGCTTTAAATGAATTAGCACAACAGAGGTCAGTACAGGCTTATAAATTTATAGGTCATAGATATGATGTTGGTAATAAATTAGGCTTTTTAAAGGCTACTGTTGAATTTGCTTTAAAACGTGATGATCTAGGCTGTAATTTTAAAAAGTATCTAAAAGAATTAATATATTAATATAAAAATCACATTAAGACATTTGTCCTATCATATAAAAGCTTTAATTTTTGAGTTTTTATGTTTTGGAAGGATCAACCTTCAAAAAGTGTACTAATAAAAATTATTGAGATAATCTGCTAAGTACTTAGTAGGTTGTTTTAAATTTGACAGCAAATTATTATCAACAGAATAAAATAACTGGATGTAAATTTTGTATTTATTATACAAACATATTTTTACAATGTTATTTCCTTTTTTGAAATTAAATATGTAATAATTGTAAGATTTTAAGTGGATTTTCAGTACGATATATTTGTATATTTATTCTGAAATTACATTTAGTAAAATATTTTCAAAATGTTTGGTCTTGTTTGTGTAAAAATTATCATGATAATTTTTAATTTGCACGTTTTTAAACATAGTGATAAGATATATGCAAAGGTATTAAATATATTTTTAATTACTCAGAAATGCAGGTGTTTTTAATGGAGATAGTTATGATAATTGCTTCATATTTGATAGGTTCCTTATCATTAGCCCAGATTTTAGCTAAAAGAAAACAGATAGATTTAAATTCAATTGGGACGAATAATCCTGGTGCTTATAATGTATATAATGAGATGAACCATTTTTGGGGTATGACTTCAGGTGCATTTGATATATTTAAAGGTATGTTTCCTGTATTTATGGGTAGAGTTATTTTTAACTTTGAATTTACATATATTGCGCTGATTACTTTAGCGGCTGTTATGGGACATATGTGGCCAATATATTTTAGATTAAAGGGAGGGAGAGGTCTTGCAACTTCTCTGGGAACTTTATTTGTGCTTGATTTTTATTTAGCATTTTATGTTTTGATTTTGGCGGGTGTAATAGGTTTTTGGTTTAGATTTGCAAGTAAATTAAAACCGAGAATTTCATTATTGTTATTCCCTCTTTTTATTTTATCTGCTTATTATTTAAGAGAGGATATACACTTAACTTTAATTGGTTTTTTTATAACTATAATTATATATATAAAATCTATTGAACTTCGGTATACTTAAATATTTGAAAGGAGTAATTAGATGACAGATCGAATATTGATCATTGGGGTCGACGGTGGAGAAATGTCTTTAATAGAAAAGTGGGTAAGTGAAAATAAACTTCCGAACTTTAAAAAAATGATAAATCAAGGTACTTATGGCCCTTTAAGAAGCACAATACCTCCAATTACTGGAGCAGCTTGGTCTTCATTTCAGACGGGTACTAATCCTGGTAAGCACGGTGCTTTTAACTGGTTTAAAAGAAGAGAAGGAGAATATGATGCAGAACCTGTTACAGCTTTAGATATTCACGAACCTACTCTTTGGCGAATCTTAAATGTATTTAAAAAAAAGGTGGGTTTGATTGGGATACCTGTTACTACTCCTCCTGAAGAGGTGGATAATTTTTTGATCCCTGGATTATTAACCACAAGGCATGCTAAAGTGCAGAGTTATCCAGAAAATTTCATCGACCATGTCAGAGAAATAGTGCCTGATTTTAAATTTTCTCCCAAAGAATGGACGCGAGGTTATGATTTAGATAAATGGGTTGATGAAATGGTAGAAGATATAGAAAAAAAGACAAGACTTAGTAAACAGCTAATGATTGAACAAGATTGGCAATTTTTTATGGTACATTATATGGAGAGTGACCAGGTTCAACATTATTTATGGCATGAATTAAAAGAATCTCCTCGTCATATATTAAAAATATATCAGGCAATTGACAAAGCCATTGGTGAACTGAAAAATCTTATTGATGAGGATGATATTATAATGATAATGTCAGATCATGGTTTTGGTGAACTGAAGTATAACTTTCATATTGATACATGGTTGTTAAATAATAATTATATTAAGTTAAAAAATAATTTTTTTACCCAATTTAAAAAAATATTCTTTCGAATGGGAATCACAAAGGAATTTCTCTTACCTATTGGTGAGTTTATATATCCTCCCCTTCGCAAATTGGGCATTGTATCAACAGCTGTCGATTTGGCAAGTAATCCCATGTTGGATTGGTTATTTATCTCTTCTCATAATGTAAACTGGGAAAAATCGCTAGCGTACAGCCACAGTGAAATAGGTCATATCTTTTTAAATATAAAGGGTCGTGATCCTCAAGGAATCATTGATAAAAATGAAGTAGAAGCTGTTAGAGATGAAATAATTGCAATGCTAAAGGAATTTAAAAATCCCTTTACAGGAAAAAAAATAACAACAAAAATCCGGAAGGGAGAAGAAGTCTACCAAGGTGATATGGCAAAATATGCTCCTGAAATAGTGTTTATACCTGATGACATGTCTATATTAGGTAAGGGAGCTTATCAATTTCTATCCAATAAAAATGTTAGTAAATCTCAAAATCAGACTGGGCATCACAGAATGGACGGCATATTTTTTGCAGCAGGTGCTGATATAAAAAGAAGCGGCAAGGTAGAAGGAGCTCATATTATGGACATTGCTCCAACTGTATTATATCTTTTAGATTTACCACTTCTTAATTCAATGGATGGTAAGGTGTTAACTGATATAATTAAGCCAGAATTTTTAAATAAAACTCAACAAGTTGTTGTGAGCAAAAGAGATTTAGGTTTAGAAAAGAGCTTAAGAAAAAATATTTTTAAAGACGATATGAAAAACAAGAAAGACAGGTTAAAAGGCTTGGGATATATATCCTAAATTTAATAGGAGTGCAAAGCATATATGAATGTATTATTTAGTTTTGATATTAAAGAAAAATACCTTGATTCTTTAAAAAGTGAATTTAATAATATTCAAGTTAAGAAAGCCGTTAATATTAAGCAGATGGAAGAAAAAATAGGTTGGGCAGATATTCTTGTAGGAATGCTTATGAGAGATTTCGATAGTGATTTAATATCTCAGGCGGTTAATTTAAAGTGGATTCAAAGTTGGTCTGCCGGGGTAGATGTTTTTTTAAAAGAGGAAAGCTTTAGACATTTAAATAAAAATGAGATCATCTTAACTTCAGTTAGTGGTATACACAAAGACAGTATGTCTGAACAGGTCATGGGATATCTTATTTCTTTTAGTAGAAGGTTGCCTGAATTTTTAAAATTACAAAAGAAAAGAAAATGGGAGAGATTGAAAGTAGATTATCTTAAAGATAAAAACTTAGCTGTCTTTGGCCTGGGAGCAGTAGGTAGGGAGATAGCACGCAAGGCAAAGGTATTTAAGATGCGTGTAACAGGAACAAAGAGAAATACCGATCTTAAAATACCTAATGTGGATGAGCTATATAATTCTGAACAAAAAGAAGTGGCATTAAGAAATTCTGATTTCATTGTTGTGACATTACCCTTAACAGAAGATACCTGTGGATATTTTGGTTATGAAGAATTTAAGGAAATGTCAAAAAGTTGTTATTTTATTAATGTATCACGAGGTAAAATAGTTAAAGAAAATGAACTTATTAAGGCCTTGCAGGAAGAAGAGATAGCGGGTGCTGCTTTAGACGTTTTTGAAAATGAGCCTTTAGCAGAAGATTCTCCATTATATGAAATGGATAATGTAATCATAACACCCCATATTTCGGGATTATTTCCTGATTATAATAGAGAGGCTATTAAGATTTTCAAAAAAAATCTAAGGAGATTTTCAGATAATCAAAGGATGGTTAATGTCATTGATCCAGATCTTCAGTATTAAAAAGTTTTTTTAATAATTTGATTGACTTTTGATTTTCTATTAAATCGAGAGTCTCTTTTAAAGAAGAGGGGTTTTTTAAGAATATTTTTATGGCCCTCTTTTTCCCTATTTCTGGTATAAAAGCCAGTTGTTCAACTGATAGATTATTAATTTTTATCGGCCAGGGAAGAGCAGTTATAGATCTATATCCATGATCAATTACTTTAACCTTATAGAAAGAGCCTTTTTTTAGATGGCCGGGGATAGCTACCAATATAGGATAAGTTCCCAGCTGTCTTCCATAGCTCAATTTACCTTTTATTTTTTCTATTAGGACATTTTCAAGGATGGTATTGGAAGGGAAAACCCTCCTTAACATTGGCTTGTTTATATTTTTATTTACTTTCTTTTTATATGATTCAAAACTTTTTTTATGAACTTTTTGGACTGGATAATTATCAATTTGTACCACCTGTCTTATATTAATGCGCCTCAGCATTAATCCTTTTTCATATACTTTTTTTAAAAAATTATAATTATAATCATATGTTTTTTCACTTTCGCCAATAAGGCCGTGCAGGAAGTTGATACCGGGGAGAAGTTTGGGCATTCCCTTGACTCTTTTGCCACCAATTTCATTTAATATTTTAATAGCTGTAAAAGCAATATCAGGATCAGCTTCAATATTATTTTTCTTTATAACTTTAGGATCTGCTGATTCAAGACCAAAAGCAGCTGTATCTCCTTCTGTATTATATTTTGTAATAATTTTAATTATTTTTCTTCCGGCTTTTTCATGATTGACTAAAGTAGCCGGATTAATATTATCTAAATGGAGAACTTTAAGTTTGGGGTCGGCCTTTCTTATGCCGGAGTATAAAGTTTCCATAATATCGGGTTTTAACCTGTTGTTTTCATCAGATGCATAGGATAAGATATCGGTTTGGCAGCCTATACGGAAGTTATGGTTTCCCAGCTTTCCCAATATCTTAACTTCTTTTATAATTTGTTGAGGTCTTCTTTTATAGTGAACTTTTTTTAGTCTTTCACTGCAGAAGGCACAGTGCTTTTGTCGGGGACATCCCCTAAATGTTTCTAATTCACATACTAAATTAGGGTAGTATGGATGGAGCTTTGTTAACTGTGCTCCCAATAATGACCACCTTGAGATATGCTTGGTGGCAGATTTTCTTAACTCATTTAAATCTATTTTTTTAAGTCTGCTGTAGATGTCTAAAGCAGCTGTTTCTCTGGTCAAAAAATCGAAACCCTTAATATTATTTTTAACAAGGGTAATAGGTCCGCCCAAAACCTTGGTTGGATAACAAACAGTATTACCTAATTCTTTAATTTCAGCTAAAGAAATAGGTCTACCACCTAAGTAATGTCCAGGTACAGTTGTGCCTGCTATTATGATAAATAAATCGTAAGATTCCAAATTGTCAATATTTTTATTCCATTCATTTCTGAAATTATCTATGGTTTTATAATTAATATAATCTTCTGGTATTTCAGCATCTAGTAAAGCCCCGTACATATATCTAATGTGAGGTGATATATACGGCGGAACACCCAGGGCAGAAGGTTCATCAAGATATCCATCCAGAAGAAATGTCTTTATTTTTTTTCTGCTCATGATTATATTCTCCTTATGCTTGATTGATTAAAAAAAGTTTTATCTTACTAATCTTTTTGTAATAAACTCTTAGATATTATATATAATTTTTTTTAAAAATATAAAAAAGCTAATTTTCTATTAGCTATTTTAATTATATTATAAGTCATTTTATGATATTTTGTCTAATTTAATGGGGGAACCCCAGGTTATATGTAGATGATAAAAAAGCCTTTAATGCTGATGTTGTAGGTGGTTTCAATATTTTAAGAAAGTATCTAGATCAAAGGCGTAAAGGACCTGGTATTGATCTTAAGGTTGAAGGTTTAAACAATTTAACCAAATATTCTTGGAATAAAGATAAATTTGTAGCTTAAAATATAAACTAAAAGTATCTCCGAGTCTGTAAAAGGATAGGAGTAGTGGGTATGGACTACCCGAATAGGTAACTTGATCGATGTTACGGGTGAAATTCATCTTATGTCCCATAAGATCAAGCGACTATGAAGCTCGGTATTTCAATGCCGAGTAGTTCACAGGGAGGTCTTAATTATGAATAAATTATATACTATAGATAAGGCTTTAAGCATTAGTAGAGAAGAAATAGTACAAAACTATAAAAAACATATTAATCCCAGTATGGTGAAGATGTTGAGGTTATTGAATTTTGATAAAAATTATGTAAAAGCAGATAATGTTGAGGTATTTGATGAAAAAGGCAATAAATACTTAGATTTTTTAGGTGGTTATGGATCACTTAATTTGGGACATAATAATAATGACATAATAAAGGCGGTTAATAAGGTAAGTGAAAAGCCCAACTTACTGCAGGCCTCACTGGGAGGTATATACAGTGCTGCAGCCTTTAATCTAGCTCAAGTTACACCTGGCAACCTTGAGATTAGTTTCTTTGGAAACAGTGGAACAGAAGCAGTAGAGGGAGCCATCAAATTAGCAAAGGCTTCGACAGGCAAGGAAATATTAATATACTGTAAAGATTCTTTTCACGGAAAAAGTTATGGTTCTCTTTCTATTACAGGTAGAGATAAGTATCAAAAACATTTCAATCCACTACTGCCTGCAACTGAAGCAATAACATTTGGTGATATTGATTCTTTGAGGGAAAAGCTGAACAGTAGCCATAATATTGCAGCAGTAATATTAGAACCTATTCAGGGAGAAGGTGGTATTATAGTACCACCTCAGGGTTATCTCAGAGAAGTGAGAGAATTATGTAATAAAAATGGAGTTTTAATGGTTTTGGATGAAATTCAAACTGGTCTAGGTAGAACCGGAAAACTTTTCGCGTCAGACCATGAAGCTGTAGTTCCTGATATTATGTGTTTGGCAAAATCATTAGGGGGAGGAATAGAACCAGTAGGGGCATATATATCAAAGCCAGAGATTTGGAATAAGGCATATGGAAGCATGGAAAGTGCCCTGCTGCATACATCCACTTTTGGAGGTAATACACGTGCTTCAGCTGCGGTTATCGCTTCGATAAATTATATCTTAGGAAACGATTTAAGCAAACAGGCAGCTGAAAAAGGCGAATATTTTTTAGAAAAGCTAAAAACATTTGAAGAAAGGTATAATTTAGTAAAAGAGGTAAGGGGTAAAGGGCTAATGTTAGGGATAGAGTTTAATCAGCCGAATCCCGGATTATTGGATAAAATATCGGGCGGTTTAGTCAGTAAGTTTTCATCTGAGTATATGGGTGCAATGGTAGCTGGCTCTCTTAACAATAATTACAGAATTATAACAGCTTATACCTTAAATAACCCAAATGTTATTAGACTAGAGCCACCCTTAACAGTTAGCTATAAGCAGATTGATTATGTAGTTGATTCTCTCAAAGATATTTTTGAAGATAATAGTAATTTATTTAACCTCACAATGAATAGTGCTCAAACAGCTATTAAAAATTTTTTTAAATAAAAGACCTAATAATAATTATTCTCTTTTACATTTTTTTGAGTATTTACATTCAGGACATTTGTCCTATCATATAATCTTTAGTTCTTAGGTTTATATCTTTTTGAAGGGTTAACCCTTCAAAAAATTTCAATTGAAAATTATTTTTCTTTCTCATCCTCAAATATTTCAGGATGATATTCCTTGATAATCTTGATATATTGGTTGATTACCGTGATTCCTCGACCAGTCATATGTTTGATCTGTTGTTTGTCTATTGCGCGTCTAACAAGGAATTTAACACGCTCATAGTCCTTTATATATCTATCAACTGCTTGCAGAGAATGGTTAGTTTGTTTTGCAATATCTGGTGGTGCAACCTTTTGTTCATATAGTTCTAATATGATCTTTTTATGTGTAGTACCTCTGCCCATATCAAGAACATAACCTTTTAAAGGCAATACATCATCGTTTTCTTTATGGTATTCCTGGATACGTTTTGAAATTGTCGCAGTAGAAAGATTCATGATAGCTGCCAGTTCTTCAACTGTCAGCATAGCTCCTTGTTTTTTAGCTGCTTTTGTTAAGCGTTCTATACGGATTCTATCATGCTCTACTTTTGAAATGCCTTTACGTTTAAGCTCAATATCTTCTTTTGTGATATATGGAAGTTCAACAACTTCCTGTTTGTATTCACTGCGTTTTTGACCGAGTTTGGGTTTTTTATTTTTATCAGAAGTACTAACCCAACTTAAAGACCCTAATTGTGTCTTTTTGTTCCGAGGGTGATACTTGATCTCTAAATCCACTATATCATTGGCGATAAGTTCTATTATCTTATGGCTGCCTACAAGCTTATATTCGGTCTCTAACAGCTCTATAATGCCGTCTCTAAATGTCTTTTGATCTAAGTTATCAAAGGGGTTATTACTCATTTTTGAACCCCCTTTTTTGCCTCAGTTTGGACTGAAGCTTTTTTCTCGGCTATTTTCACAATGTCAGCTATTCGTTCCTTGTTCTCTTTCGTATTATATTTAAGATACAGCTGAACATATTCTTTGGTTAGCCTTTCTGAATTACCAACAATATGAGCTGTTTCTTTAATAGATAAATTGTTTTTGGTTGCAAGAAGTACCTGACTGAAATTAGTAATATACCTCTTGATAGCAGCAGGGGAATGTCTTGTCTTTCTCTGGATATCAGAGTAGGTATTATATTCTAAAAACAGCTTTACAATCTTGCTTTTATGAGAAACACCAGGGCCTATATCCTGATAGGTACCTCTAGTTGAAACATCAAAACCATCGGACTTTAACTTTTTGATATCTCTTCTGATCGTTCTAGTTGAAACTTCCAGGATATCAGCAAGGTCTTCCTGTGTAAGAAGTCCACCTTGATCTAGGGCTTCTTCGGTCATTCTAAGTATTTTAGCTCTACGGAGTGAAGCTTTATCTTCAATCCTGAAGAGTTGCTTGTCTTCTTTATTAATACTTTTAGTTAAGGCAATTTGTACCTTTGGTAGATCTTCTAGTTTAGGTCCGTGTTTAGCTTTCTTAGAAATAACTGTTCTTGCAATTTTATTGTTGGCTAGATGTACTGATGGATCATAATGCTGAAGTTGATAGATATCATTAGCTGTTTCTACTATTGCAGCAGCTTGTTTTGGTGAGAATTCAAAGTAATTTTCCAGTACATAGGCAAATTGACTATCCAGAGTTTTAACTGTTACGCGTTCTAATTTAGTTTTAGACATTGTTTGTCCCCCTTTAGACTATCTTACATTATTATGCAAAATTAGTCGAGTTTGTTTATGGGCGGACAAATGTCCTCATTTTTAATTGTCCAGATTATTCCTATTATTTACTCAAAAACAAATAGTTATCTATGATGTTAGAACATTGTAAAATAAACGGTAAAAAATATTTATCA
>Ga0209925_1000529_pt1 | contig 19609 bp, 17 predicted proteins | sample SalPonR2_A_D1_MG_FD_185702 | JGI IMG/M metagenome (GOLD analysis project Ga0209925, IMG submission 185702) | Salt pond soil microbial communities from South San Francisco under conditions of wetland restoration - Salt Pond MetaG R2_A_D1_MG... ...
TGATCTTCCATATTCTTTAATCTTCTCGTCTTCTCTGATTTATCATAATTTTCTAGATTACTTATTAGTTTTCTTATCTGATCTAATAGATCTTTGACTAGATCCTTGGTTGGAAAAAAACCTTTTGAATTTAGTGCTGTATTTATTTCATTTTTAATCTCTATTAGACTGCTTTTAAATTCTTCTTCATTTAGTTTTTCAAAGTCCTTGTTCAATCTTTTTATTTTACTAGATATTTTTAGTAACATCTTTACACCTCCTCTCTAAAATAAAAAATCTCTTCCCATAAGAGAAGAGGCATAAAGTAACACTCTTCCCTTATCTTTCAGCTGTAAAGCTGCGGAATTTAGCACCTTCCTATTTCTAGGGGTTGCCAGGCTTCATAGGGTCCGTTCCCTCCACCTTTCTTGATAAGAGATTTTCTATTAAATTAATGCTTCACTACGCTATGCAACCTAAAACCATTTAATCCACATTTTTAAAATCAATATTCTCAACTAGTTTTCACTATATCCACAAATATCTCAACTAACTCAGGGTCAAATTGACTACCAGCACACCTCTTTAATTCTTCTAAGGCTTCTTCTTTGCTCATGGGTTCTTTATAAGGTCTACCATTAGTCATTACATCATAGGCATCAACAATACTAATAATACGAGCCAATAAAGGTGTCTCCTCACCTGCAAGTCCCTGAGGGTAGCCATCACCATCCCAGCGTTCATGATGGCACAGGATACCTTCAGCTATCTCATTTAATTTAGGAGAAGAACTGGCTATTTTATAACCTATCTCTGGGTGTCTTTTAATCTCTTCCCACTCTTTAGAATTCAAGGAACCTGGTTTCTGCAGGATGTCTTCAGAAATAGTTATTTTGCCCAGGTCATGTAAGTTTGCTAATGATGCTAAAACATCTAACTCATGTTGCGATAAGTCCAATTTCTTTCCTAAATCTATAGCCAAATCCTTAAGCCGTTGACTGTGTTCTAAGGTCTCATTAGTTGTCTCTCTCAGCATTATTTCTAATGAATCAAGAATTGTATTATGAACACTTGCACTTTCATGTACTTTATTTTGATACATTTTATCTTCTGCTTTTTTCAATAGTGTCTTAAAATCTACAGTTATTTCCTTTTTAGTTGCACATCCCAGGGCAATACTGGAATTAATTGAACCTTCCTCATTTTTCTGACAGGTATCTTTTATCCTTGCATAAATCTCTTCTGCTTCTCTTTTAGAAGTCTGAGGCAATAATACTACAAACTCATCTCCTCCAATGCGAGCTACTAAGTCCTCCTGTCGGCAGGAGTTTTCAATTATTTGAGCAATTCTTTTTAAAAGTTTATCACCTTCATTGTGTCCAAAAGTATCATTAACTATTTTTAGTCCGTTAACATCACCCATAATAATGCTTAAGGGTAACTGCCTTTTATTATCATAGCGTTTTATTTCTTCATTAAAGTAGGCTCTGTTGTATAATCCAGTCAGTTCATCATGGAAGGTTTTGTATTGTAATTGCTCTTTTGCTTTTTTCCGTTCGGTGATATCCAGCAAAGAAGCTACACTTTTACTTGTACCTGGTATCATATCTATATCAAGAAGAATATAATGTTTTTCTTTATCTCTACCTATAAACCCAAATTCGTATCTAGTAGGAGCGGTTTCTCCTTTTTTTCTTCTGGCTTTATGATACTTTCTCATCCTTTCGAAATCTTCTAGAACGACAAAATCAGTCCATTTCATATTGCCCGCGACCTCTTCTTTAGTATAGCCAGATAATTCTTCAAATTCTCTATTAACCATAGAGATGGTCTTATCCTTTTCTATAATCAAAGTAGAAGTACCAGTATTCTCAAAGATAGCTTTGTACCTTTTTTCACTCTCTTTCAATGCTTTCTCAGCTTTTTTACGTTCGGTGATATTCTGGTGAGTACCATATACCCATTCGGGCTTATCATCTTCAGTCCAGGTTATTACTTTTCCTTGTTCTTGAATCCAGACCCAGTGGCTATCTTTATGTCTCATTCTAATTTCCATCTTGTATTGATTAATTTCTTCATTAAAGTGTTTATCTAACATTTTTTTTGCTCTTTCTAAATCATCGGGGTGTATATATTTTTCCCATGTTTCGACAGTAGTAGGCAAAATCTCTTCCAGAGTATAACCTAACATTTCAGCCCATTTTTCATTAAATATAGTTTCTCCTGTTTGCACATTCCATTCCCAGGTACCTATATCAGCTCCTTCAATTATATTTGTTAATCTTTGTTTTTGATTTTGTATTTGTTTTTCCTTTTGTTTACGTTCGGTAATATCTCTGTCCATTCCCAGAAATCCTATTACGTTACCGTCTGCGTCCCAGCGAGGAAACTTGTGGATGGAATACCAGCGTTTCTCTCCGTTAGGCAAAGTAACCTCCCTTTCCCGATCCACTACTGGTTCTCCATTAAGGGCCTTTCTTTCGTCCTTCATTACTTCCTCAGCTTCAGGCCAAAAGTCCTCGGTTGTCTTGCCGATCATTTCTTCCTTATCCAGGCCAAACAGATTGGTATATGCCTGATTTATCCGCCAGAAGAGGTGCTGGTCATCCTTGAAATAGACCAAATCTGGTGTCAGGGACATTATGGAATTAAAAAGTTTTTTTTCCGTCAACAGTTCTTTCTTTACCTCTTTTCTCTCCGTTATATCTTCATGTGTGCCAATAGCTCTGTGTGAAGTTCCATCTTCATCAATCTCAAAACTTTTACCTTTACCTGAAATCCATTTATAGCTCCCATCCTTAGATTTTAGACGAAATTCTTCTTCATAGGGTTCAGCATTTTTAACATATTTATCTATTTTGGGTACTACAGTTTTTCTATCTTCAGGATGCATTAAATTAATCCAGGTTTCTTTAGTCATTGGTAATTCACCAGGTTCATAACCTAGAATCTTATAATATTGAGGGCTAAAATATACTTCATCTGTATCTAGATCCCAATCCCAGAAACCATGCTCTCCAGCGTCCATAGCCAGTTTTAATCGTTCTTCATTTTGTTTTAGTTTTTCCTGTATTTTATATTTTTCAGTCACATCTCTAAATACTAACACAACTCCTGTAATATCTTCTTTATCATCTTTAATAGGAGCAGCAGAATCAGCTATTTGATATTCACTTCCATCTTTTGCTATTAATACTGTATGATTAGCTAATCCTACTATTTTACCTTCTTCTAAAACTTTATCTACTGGATTCTCAACTTTCTTTCTTGTTTTTGCATTAACAATATTAAAGACTTTCTGTATAGGTTTACCAATGGCATCTTCCCTATCCCACCCAGCTAATCCTTCAGCAACTGGATTTATGCGAACAATCCTACCCTCTATATCTGTGGAAATAACTGCATCACCTATAGAATCCAAGGTGGTTCTTAGTTTTTCTTCTTCCCGCTGTAATTTTTGTTCTGATCCTTTTGCTTGCTTTTTATAAAAATAATAGATAATACTTGCAGTAAGTCCTCCATATATTATTGGAATAATAAAAAAGAAAGGACGAAAAATAATTTTATGTCCTGCATATATTTCTTGGAACACTAATAATAAAGACAAAAAGATACTACCAGCAAGAAAAGAAAATAAAAATGATTTGAGGTTATTTTTAATAATTTTTATCATTGTTGTTTTTTTCCTTCCCTTCTGCTTTAACTAACCATTCTTCTAATTTAATTTTAACACAGGATAAACAAAAGAAAGATTTACAGATAAATGGAAGTATTTTCCCTTCACCACATTTCATACATTTATATGTGGTATATCCATTTTCTTTTTCAGCACAGTTTAACATCTTGTGTACAACTTCCTCTATATCTTCGTCCTTATAACGAGGATAATGTTCACTAAATATTTGTTTGAATGTCTGCTTATCTATTCTTTGTTGTTTGTTCATTCATAATTACTATTAAAAAAAGATTCTCCAATCCCTTTTAACATAATTTATTTAGGATAAATCAATAATATATAATTTGTTTATATTACTAATATTTGTAATATATATAGTCAAAAAAGTAAATTCCTATAGTATTAAATTATCAATAATAAAGCTATTCCCTTTATTCGTCTCATTACTTGCCTTCTCCGAAGCCACCTTTTTCAACTTGTTCATTTTGTTTTTTTACTCTTTCACTTTTTTTCTATCGCTCTTTTTTATCGTCTTAAGCATACTATAATGAAAAAAAGATTCCCCTGTACTTTAACTAATTTCCACCTTAACATTTATATTGCTTTTTTATATCTTTTTTTTTATTTTTTGTTAGTCCTTAATGAACTATTTCAACATTTCCATTTCTGGTTCCTTTATTATTTCATATCTACATAATTTACCTAAATCATCCCAAAATTCAAGATAACCGTCAACTATTAGATAATACTCATTATAAGAACTATCAGGAATTGAGAATTTTACCTTTTTATTATTTGTCTTTAGAACTTTTTGTCTGATTTTGCTTAAATCTCCAAATTCTTCAATAATGAAATAATTATCGTCTTCTTTTAGTAAATAAAGCACAAGACCCATATAGTTATCTTTCCATACTCCTATATAGTTATCAAAATTCTTATTATTTAGTTCTTTTGCCCTAGCTGCTGTTAAACCATGAATAGTAATCTTAAGTGAATCTTCATAATTTGCAGTTGCCCATGCCCCAGAACCAACCTCCATTCCAGATAAATAAAAATGAACAAAATATCTCTCGTATCCTGAATTCTCTTTTTTTATATCATTAAAAATGTTTTGTATTTCATTTTTTTTAATTTCTTTCGGTATTTCCAAATCAATACTATATTTTATACCACTTACTATATTTTTGTCTAATATTTTATAATCACCATTATTTAAAAGTTGATCTTGTTTTTGATCTTCCTTTTTCTTAATTTTTTTTAAAAATATAAAAACATCATTCATTCCCAAAGATGCTGATATATACTTTATATCTTCAAAGTTATTAACTGGGTTATCAAATGTTATAGTTGCTGAATCATTAGGGTTAATAACTTTGGAGGGATAATCCATAATATCAGGCATTTCTAATTCATAAACGGAACCATCAACAGTGAGTAATTCATATAAATCTGTATAATAATTAAGCTTAATAGGGCCTTTACTGTTATTTTTTATAGTATATGTAATACTATGTTTCTGCACATTCCCCCAGCAGTATATATTAATATTTACTTGATTTTTAGTATAGCTGTAACTAACTCCCCCCTCATCATTGTAAGTAACCTCAAAAGCAGTCATAGCTTGATTTACATCATAAACTTCCATTCCATAAAAATTAGATTTTGCTTTTACATGATAAGAACTAATTCCAAAAATTAGAAATAAAGCCACCATAATCATAATAACAATTTTCATTTTATCAAACTTCATATTATCCTCCTTAATTACTTGACTGTTAAATTTGTTCCTGGTTTTTTCATAAAATTTTATTTTTTTACTTTTTAACCTGCCTCTTGTTATTTAAATTGATTTACCATAATATTATTATTATTAAAATCCACTCTTTTCATTTAAATATATTTTTTATATCTAATTTTGTTTTTCTTTAATCAATTCTTCTGAATTAATAGTATCTCCTAATATTTCTGACATTTTACTTGCTATTTCTTTGGTGTCTGCTTTAACAACTGTACCATCTTCAAGTCTCATTTTAGAAATAAAAGCAAAACCAGTTAAACCTTGCCAAGCAGAATAATCACTATTGCTCCACCTACCACTATCACTTCCACCAGATTTTATTTTATTATGTGATACTCCAGTTAAGCCAGTACATCTTTCATTAAAATAGTCAAATACAACAAAAGCAATTCCATAAGCTTCTATTGTTTGATCAGTATTGTTTTTTAAATTAATAGAATAAGTTATCTCATCATCATAAGAATCTATTGAAAAACTAAATTCCTCTATTTTTAATAACTTTGGTACATTATTTATGATTTCAAATTTTTCTTGTAAAGAAGCACTTACTTCAATACTAAAAACAAGCATAAGCACTAAAATTAAAACAGTAATAGTTGAACTTCGTTTCATTTTTAAATCACCCTTTATTTGACGTTTATAATTTTAAGTTCCCAGTTTCCCATAGCATTCACTTCTATATAATATGTCCCATCTTTTGGATTATAGTAAGAACCAGTACCAGCTCCTGTTTGATTAGCTGCCACATCCACTAAATTCCCTTCACCACTATATAAATATATTTGAAAAATTTGGCCTTCAGCATCCCATTGTATCTCCCATGGTCCATTAGTAGTAAAAGGTCTGGTAGTTTTCACACCTTTACCGGAATGCTCTACAATTAATTCCTCATTAGATTTTGTAGTATCCTCTTTTGAATTTTCCTCTTTAATAGAATCAACCAACTTATCATATTCTTCTAATCTTTGTATATCATTTTCTATTTTCCTAATTTCTTTTAATCTTTGAATAAGGTTCTGATTGTTATCTTGAGCTATTCCGAGAAATGTTACTGAAAATAATACACATAATACAACTAAAAGTATAAAAATCTTCTTCATAAAATCCCCCCTCTTCTTTTTAATCATTATTAATCTTCTCTCATTTAACATAATTTATATAAAATCAACATTTATTCTTTAGAAAATGTTGTAACTTAATGAATCTTATAAATATCATCATATGCCATGTTTATACTTCCAATGTCCTGCCCATAAATATTTTTTCCACTAATATCATGTTCAATTATATTACCCTTTAATTGTCCCGAATTGTATATTCTAGTAGGACCATAGTCTGTAAATTCATAATTTGCTTCTAGATCCGCATTTTTAGAAGAAATAGCATTTACCTGATATAATCAATTCTTTTCAAAACTGCCTTTTAAAAATTTTATTCCCTAGTTAAAACCTTATTCTTCTTTTTTTATATTTAAAATTGTATATTTTTTGTATAGTTTTAACTTATATAGCACTTATACGACAGTCTTTATAAGAGTTTTTAAAAATTACCCCCCGTACCTTAATTTGACACCACACCTGAACGCCTGCCGCCACGGTCATATTCCTCTCAGTTCGTAGACTTTACATACCCCTACTACCTATTTACCTTCATCTTTATATTTTTCAATGTCTGTAATGCTATCTTTACTGACATTCAGCTCTTTATTCATTTTAAAATCTGTCCTTTTCAAGTTAATATTTCTCAACTGCCACTACTTGCTTATGTGCCATATAAAATAATTTTTCTTCTATAACATAACCTCCAAAAGAGTTTTTTGCTCTATATTTAGTTCTAACTCTCCAATAGGGTTGCCCCTCTACATGACATAAATGAACAGGAGACCATTCAATATATTCTACACTATCAGGATCTTTTAGGTGGGTTTTTAAATAATCTGTTACCGGTTTGACAGCAGCATCCCATTCGCTGTTTTCTGGTTTTGCCCCGATTTCATCTATAATATTTTTTCTTTCAGACAGTTTATCTTTTAAATCTTGAATTCTAGAGTTATTTGATAAAAGATCTTCTACAGAAGTAATATATTTTTCTGCTTGATCTAAATTCCAATTATCTAATTCCTTTTCTGCTTTATATAATTTATCATTAGCTAAACTTTGTAATTTTGCTTTATTTTTATTTTTTAAAATTGTTATTCTACTATAATCATTAATTAATTCAGATGCTTTAGTTATTTCCTCTGATGCTTTTTCAATTTTATTTTCTTCTATATATTCTTCTGCTTGATCAAGGTATTTATCAGCTTCCTTTTTTTTCATGGCTTTTGTAATTTTAGTTTTTAATTCAGTTATTCTATTATGAGAAGGCCAATATTCTATTGCTTCATTTATTTTGTTTTCTGCTTTATCCAAATTTTCATCTTCAAAAGCTGTTTGGGCTTGATTTATTAAATTACTTGAGTGTTTTTTACTGGCATTTTTAAATTCATTTTCTATTTGATCGCGAGTAAAGGAATAATTATTTCCTTTTTCCCAATTTTCAAAGGCATCTTGGTAATCACTAATTGCCCTTTTATATTCATTTTTCTTCATATGTTCCCGTGCATTTTCAATATGGTCTTCAACTTTTAATCCTGGAGATATAACTCCCGATAAAATTAAAAAGATAATCATAGACAACCCATAATATATTAAAACTTTTTTTCTGTTTTTATTATTTCCCCATCTAATTACTAGACTCGGCTTAATAAGTCCTATAATTAGAGCTAAAAATGAAATTAAAGATATAAAAAATAAGAAAAAAAATAAATAATCCATTTTTTTATCCCTCCTACAAGTTTATTAACTAATTGACAATAACTTCCTTCAAATAAATTTATCATCCCTAAAAAAATCTTTTATCTTGTCGGATAATGATTTATTCTGCAATTGTTTGAACTCTTTTATTCCATCGACAAATATGTTTTAATAATTTTCTGCTGCTCATTAATAGCCTTTTCCTGCCGTTCAATTGATTCATTAACCTCACTGCCACCTGTTCAGCTAGTTCCTCATTATTCTTCTTTATTACTTTTTTAATCTCTTTTAATATAACTTCTTTACTTACTGGTTTGTTATGTTCTCTAACTTTCACAACTTCCTTTGATATTTTAGCTGCATTATCTATCTCATCAAGATCTTTTTTATTTACTTTCCAGCGTTCTCCAAATTTAAACTTTTCTTTGGTTGCTGATAGCTCATTATTTAATATTTTTTTTCGTAACCAACTAACTGAACGGCCTGAATATTTGCTAGCTTGTTGTAAGGTTAAATCCTGGTTATCTGTCATTTTAATCCCTCCTGCCTATCATATTATAATAACACCCTTAACACCTTCATAGATTAACATTATAGGGTATAAATTCATAAGCATAAGGGTGTGGTATTACACCAGTAAGCACCTTAATAATATCCTACACCTATAGCATATTCCTATTGTTTCAAGGCATTAGAGCCTGTTATAAGCCTTCCATATATCAACTAACCTACACTTGCCATGAATATTCTAGAGCCTTATATCAGTCTTATATCGTAAATATATCATCGTATAAAGTAAAAAACCCCTAACTTTTACTTTAGAGATCTTGATTTTATTGATATTTCTTTTTTATTTAATTAAATTCTTACATTCATTTTTCTTACTTTTTTTTTAAGGACTCCGGAAACTCCGGATATTCTTTATATTCTTTTTTGTAGTGTCAAAAAATTATCGTGTGTGTATCGTGTCACTAAACTTAAACAACTTTCTTTCTTTTTAAGGACTCGGATTATTTCATATTGTCAAAAAGTTGTTGTTTAAAAAAGAATTTTGTTTATAGAAAGCAGCCTACGCGGTTGCAACTTCTTAACCTATTAACTTTATCCCATTACTGTTAAAATCAAATGTTTAATATCTCTTGCTTTTTAGCTTCAAATTCCTCTTCAGTAATAATACCTTTATCCCTTAATTCTGCTAATTTTTCTAAATCATTTAAGCCACTAGATGAATTACTGGATTCAGTATTTTTATTATATTGGTCTAATTTTTCTTCTATCATATTTTTTATTTCAATAAAATTTTCTTCTTGTTTAGATTTAAACATAATACTATTTTCATCTCGGGTAGCATTAAAAATACCACCTTTTGTTTCTTGTCCGCCTATAAAACTAAACTGAATATATCCGTTAGTAAGCGCACCTGCACTCTTTAATTGAATTGAAGAAATTTGTTTAATCTGTATTTCTTTATTACCTTTTAAACCTTGGGTAAGAAAAGAAAGGGATCCCTTTCTTTTTATGACTATTTTATTCTTTAAAAGCTCAAGCTGACCATTTACTCCTTTTGCTTTTTTTAAAATTTCTGACATATTATTCACCTCTTTTAATTATTTTATGATAAAAAAAGAATATATGATTGTACGGCGAAAAATCGATTTTAATGAATTTCCAAATTTATCATTCCTATCATGACAGGAATATTATTTCAATAATTTATGGTAAATACCTTTTTGCAGTGTAACCATATATTTTTAATTGTTGATTCTATAAATTTTCTTGAATTTTTGAAGTATATTCTTGTACTTTTTCATTAACTAATAACATAATTTGAGTGGCTGAATTAACTTTTTCGACATTATTATAAGCCACGGCGTCTTCCATTAATTCGTTAATTAAATACCAATCTGATATAATACTGATTAAATCTACATGCATTTTTTTATCTGGAGTTTTAGAATATAATATCACCATTTTCTCTAACTGATTAAAAGCTCTATCTTTGTAGTCTAAAATTCTATTTATTAGTTCAGTGTTTGTCATATTTCCATTCGCAAAAGCAGACATATTCTGGCCAAACTCTGACATGTCTTTCTGAATAACTCCAAAAACACTCCCTACATCATTCCAGTAATTGTTGGCAGATACTTGTCCTGTCACTACTAATAATAATAAAACCAATAAAAACAAACTTAGATGTTTTCTCATAATAACCCTCCCCAATTTTTTGTCGTATTATGTTTCTCTTTCTCTAATGTTTGAAATTTTTTATCAATTCTTTTTTTAATTTTAATGAATTATATTGTATGTTAATTCCAATAATATACTCTACATATCACACACTTATGAATTAATTAATCAATTAAAAATATTATCCTTCTTTTTCTTTTTAATTTTTTAAACTGTATATTACATTTTTTCGTATATTTTAAGTGTTTTTATCTCAATATTTACTATTATATCATCATTCTTGCTTTTCACCCCCCCTTATTATCTCCAACCTTCTGCCCTATAATCTTCATTCGTTTCTTCACCCTTAAATGCTCTAATATGACGCTCTATATCCTCAACTGTCTAAATAACCCCTGATTAACCCAAGTATCTAATATATCAACTAAATACTGCAAGCTCTGAGCGTTATGAGTGCCCGCTAATTCTATTCCTTTTCTAATCATCTCATCAGATAAATTATATTTGTTTAGCATTTTCAATTCGTATGGTCTGATGTAATGTCCAAATACTTGTTTAAAATCGATAATGTTCTTGCGATTATTTTTCTTCTGCTTCCCTCATATTTCTTAAATATTCACCTGCACCACCTATTTCACTGAACATCTGTTGATCTATAATCTCTTCTGCCTGATCTTTCATATTCTTTAAACTTCTCGTCTTCTCTGATTTATCATAATTTTCTAGATTACTTAATAGTTTTCTTATCTGATCTAATAGATCTTTGACTAGATTCTTGGTTGGAAAAAATCCTTTTGAATTGATTGTTTTTAATATTTTATTTTCAATTTCTATTAGAGCAGTTTTCAGCTCTAACACATCAATACTATCAAAGTTCTTATTCAATCTCTTTATATCACTGGATATTTTTAGTAACACCTTTACACCTCCTCTCTCAAATAAAAAAACTCTTCCCATAAGAGAAGAGGCATGAAGTTAAATCTCTTCCCTTATCTTTCAGCATTAAGCTGTGGAATTTAGCACCTTCCTCTATAAAGGGGTTGCCAGGCTTCATAGGGTCCGTTCCCTCCGCCATTCTTGATAAGAGATTTTTGTTTAAATTTCAATTTTTTAGACTTATTTTTATTTTTTATAATTTCCAAAGATTTCTACTTTATATTTTTTTCATCATATACTATATCAACACTAAATATAACTAATTAATATTCATAAAAAACTATCAATATAAACCGTAGAATTCGTAGATAACAAGTGATCATTGAATTTATATTAAATAAATTCATTGCCTTTAATATTCTTCTACCTTAGAAATCATTTTTCTTATTACCGGATGCCTTAGTTTTATTCCTATTGGAGTAAGTTTTTTACATTGAGAATCCATATGCAAAACATCATTATATATTATACTTAATAGAAAATAAATTTCTGGAATGTTTATTCCTTTATCTGAAGCAAATTCTAACTTGTTATTTGTTCTATGTATATCTAAAAATTCATCTTTATTATCAAAATTTAATTTATTATAAATTGTTTCTTCTATTTTTATTCTAAGACCACTACAAACTAATGGGATATCATAACTATCATTACCCTCATTTTTATTATACTTTTCCAATTCTTCAAAAGCTATTTCTTTAAATTTTTGTGAATCATACAAGATGGGATCGACCCCTATATCCTTCAATGTATCCTCCATACAAATATTATCAGGATGATAGTGTAAAAAATATTTAGCTAGTTTATTTTCTTTATTTTTAACTAACATTCCCCTTTTTTTAAGTAATTCATTGATATTAAATAAATTAACATTATCCACATTTTTGTCTAAATAATGTACATTTTTTAATTTAAATTGATAGGTTCTAAAGTATTGAGGGTCTCGGTGTGTTAATATAATTGGATACAGATCTTTCCCTTGTTCTTTAAAATGTGATATGAGATCATTTATAAAATATTGAGCCGCTATGAGGTTACCATCATCTAAATAATCAAAAATTTCATCAATTATCAAAATACATTTATCCTTTCTCATTTTTCTACGTGCCTCATATATTTTCCCTAAGAAAGATAAAATATCTCTTTCACCATTAGATATTTCTTCAGCTGATGGTAATTCTAGAACTAATTTCCCGTTTGTTTCCTTAGTAGAAATTTCCTTCCAAGTAGTATCAAATGAATTTAATTTCTCCTCAAAGCTTTTTTTATTATCTATGTATTTATGATATTTAACAATTTCAGTTAAGTCATCCTTGTTTTCTTTGTATATTTCTATCAACTGAATTACATTTATGTATTTTTCAGTTTCATTCAGTTGAGAACTCTCAGAGTAAATAATTGTTAAAAAATCAATAATGTTTTGTATTACTTCATCTTCCTCAACCAAACTAAAGTCATCTATTTTTAATTTTAACTCTTTTTTTGTACCACTAAAAGTATTTAAATAATTTATGAATTTATCTATTTTTGCCGACCTAATTTGCCGTAACATTTTTTTGAAATCGCCTCTCATTTTATCAAATTCTAATATCACGGATTCATCTTCTAATAAACTAGTGAAGTTGATAAATAATTTAGAAAAATTGTTAAACTTTCTTTTCATTTCTCTATAACCATAGTTCAGTACTTTTTTGTCAGGTATTGTATTAACTAAAGTTATTGGTTTTATATATAAACTAGATGTTGAGCTTGCAAAACCATGAATCTTTCTTGTTGTAGCCTTAGAGTCTAATTGACTATTAATTACAAATGTATAAAATTTATTTGCTATTTCATTGGAATCACTAGTAGCGGTTAAAACACTGTCGTCTTCAAACTTCAATGATATTTCAGGGTCAGAATCCTCTGATCTATTATGTTTATCTTTATCTTCTAAATCAATACCAGTGCGTTTTAAAGATGCAAATGCAATAGCCAGAGAACTTTTTCCAAAGCCATTAGGAGCTACAAATAAAGTTGGTTTATTTGGATATATTCTTTTTTTAAATACTTTTTCAGAGATACCTTTAACTCCTTTAATTTTAATTTCTGTGATCATGTTTTCACCATAATAGTTTCATAAAGATTAATATTTATAATCTCCATAATTTTTGCTATTAATCCCCCTCAATAATCCTTAACTTCTTTATCAAAGATCTTATATATTTTCTTCCTTCTTTCGATGGAGATGTGCCCTGGTGATGATTTCTCCTCTGTTCAAAAAATAGACATGTCTTTATTATTATTGGATCCTCAGACAAAGAACCTTCATCTGTATATTCTTTTATATGTTTATTAGCAATTTCAGCAGTCTTATCAAAACTACCCCAATATTCATAAGCATTAAAAGAAGTACTAAACTTGAATATATCTCTCCAATCAGCATTTTCATCAGGAATACTCATTTGATTATTCTCCATATTCAGAATTCCCCCTTTTTATAAAGTCAGTTGAGGTCCGTGTATCCTCAACCACTCAGCCCGATCTTCATAATCAGGAATTGTGGTTTCTACTAACTGCCAGAACTCATTAGAATGATTATCATATTTAAGATGGGCCAGTTCATGAACTAAAATATAATCAATAACAGACATCGGAGCCATTATAATCTTCCAGTTGATGTTTATGTTACCTTTGGAACTACAACTGCCCCAACGTTTCTTCTGCTTTTTTATCTTGACATTATTAGGCGCTACCCCTAATTTATCCTTATATTTCTCTATCCGCTCTAAAACCTTTTCTTCAGAATGCTCCCTATACCACTTAATAAACTCTTCTCTTATAGCTTCTCTTCGTTTTTCTCCTTCGACCTCTTTAGGAACATTGACCATAAACTTCCCTTGAAATAATCGAACTTCAAAACTATTAAAATCTTCCTTTTCATTGATCTTCAACCTGTATCTTTTGCCAATATAAGGTAGTTTTTCACCACTCATAAACTCTTTGGGAAGGGGCTCTGGTTTAATCTCTGCTATTTCATCTAACTTTTCTAGTATCCAACTTCCCTTGCCCTTGACTATCTCTTTAATTTTTTCATCAGTTATTTGCTTGGGTGATCTAACTATTATCCCTCTTTTTGGCTCTATATGGATTCCTAAAGATTTTCGGTCTGTTCTAATCACTTCGTAATCAATTACTTTACTCCCTATTTTAACTGTTCCCATTTCAATTACCTCCAATACTACAATAACATTAAAATATTGCGGGCTAATTTCATTATGTTATTAGTTATTTCATTTAACTTCTTCTTGAATTCTTTATAGGATATCAACTTAATTTTAATAGTTTTCCGCATTTCTTTTAAGACCTTCTCTTTCTCCCTCCAGAGATCAATCTTAGCATACTGCTTTAATTCTTCCATAATATCTTGAGTTAGTTCTTTAATTTTCTTATTCCCATAGTTCTCAACACTATCTCCACCTGGATTAGATGTTGGAGATGGACTTCCTTCAGTAGATTCTGTTTCTCTTTCTTGCATAAGTAATTCATATAAGGCGTACTCTCTTTCATCTAAACCCAGTTTTTGAGCTTTTGTTTTAACATTTCTGATATTATTTATGATATCTCCCATCTTTTCGATCTGTTCAGCTATAGTCAATCTGCCTTCTTCTTTTTTCTTGATAATCTCTTCAAGCCTTTCCTTTAGCGATTGATAAAAAACGGGGTTCTCTTCTAGCTTAACATTAATCTCCTGTTTGATAGCGTGTTCCATCTCACTCGCTTTAGCTTTTTCATTTGTTGTTTCCTCTAAGACCTCTTCAAACTTATCCTCATCTAAAATAGAAACTGGTTCATTTAACCTCTTAATACCAGATGCCCTAATATTTTCATCTATAAGACGCTTTATCTTATTGCCTACACCATTGATATTAATACTTTTATCTCTATAATGGTTTCTAACAGCTCTATATATCTTGCCCAACTTATTTAGATCTTTTATATAAGGCTCAGCTTTCGGATCGGGTAATACTATATCCATACTTTTAGAGAACTCTTTAAAAGCCTTTTTAAACCTGAGTCTCTTCTTTTCATCTTCGAAATTTAGTATACATTCATCCAGATCATTCATATCAACACCTTCAAAAAATCTCATGACGTGTCGATAGTTAGCTTCCAGTTTTGGTATCTCATCACTTATCGGTGTAACAGCATTTCTAACATCTGAATCATTAAAGATAGCCAACGCTTTATTTAAATCTGATAAGACTCCGTAATAATCAACCACTAAACCATAATTCTTCTCTTCAAATACTCTATTAACCCTTGCAATCGCCTGTAATAGATTATGTTCTTTTAACGGTTTATCTAGATACATAACTTGTTCAACAGGGGCATCAAAACCTGTAAGTAGTTTATCACATACGATTAGAAACTTAAGAGAACTTTTAGGATCTTTAAATCTTTCAATAAATTGGTTTTGTTTTTCTGGTGGAGTGCTATAATCTTTAAGTAGATCATTATCATTATTATTGCTTGTATAAATAACTGCAAACTCTGGACCATTGAATCTTTTCATAGCATTACCGTATTTAGCGGCGGCTTCTCTGCTTACTGTTGCAATCTGAGCTTTGAGTGGTTTAATTTTTTCTCTGTAATGTTTTATGATATCCCTCGTAATTGTTTCTATTCTAAATTTAGCTTCCGCAATATCTCTTTCGGTTGCATATTTTTCTTTCATCTTCTTTTTTTCTTCATCAGAATAATTTTCAAACTCAGCTTCAAATATATCATCTATATCTTCATTAATCACCTGTAGTTCTGGTAATCGGCCTTCATATTTTATAGGTAAAGTAGCTCCATCTTCTACTGATTGTTCGATTGTATAGGTGTCGATATAATCACCAAAGGTTCTTAGAGTACTTCTGGTCTCCTTGTCTATAGGAGTGCCTGTGAAGCCCAAATAACAGGCATTAGGCAGGGCTTTTCGCATGTTCATGGCTAACTCTTTAAACTGAGTTCTATGAGCCTCATCAGCCATTACAAAAATGTCTGTGTCCCTTGTTAACTCGGGGTATTCTTCCCTGTCATTTTCCTGAAATTTATGTATTAAAGTTGTGATAGTCCGGCCTGCTTCTGAAGTTAGTAGTTCTTTAAGATGGTCTATTCCCTTCGCCTGCACCGGATTAGGAAATCCGCATCTTTTAAAGGTTCCGTTAATCTGCTCATCTAAATCAATTCTATCAGTAACAATTAAGATAGTTGGATCATCTAAGTTCTCTTTTCTTTTTAGTTTCAGTGCTAAAAAGAGCATAGTAAGTGACTTGCCAGAACCCTGGGTATGCCAGACCGTTCCACTTCTATCATCTGCTCTTTTAGTATTATCTATTCTTTCAAGGGCTTTTATAACTGCCCTGTACTGCTGATAGCGGGCCATCATCTTAACTAAACTATTACCTTTTTGCTCAAAGACAGTAAAGTTCTGCATTAAATCTAGGATTCTTTCTTTTTTAAAGATGGAGAATAATAGGATATCCTGTAAGGTAGGTTTGCTATCTAAAAGTTGTTCTATATCCTCTTTATTATAAGGATAGGGATCTTTCCATGCTTTAAACTCCCTATAAGGAGCTCCAACTGTTGAAGCACTGGCTGAATCTCGCCAGGCAGCTACTACTACCTGATTAGTATAAAAAAACTTTTCGGCCCCTTCTGCTTCGTTATCTCTTATATCTTGATATCGTCTTAACTGATTAATTGCTTCCTCTTCGGGTTCTTTACAGGTGGTTTCATTCTTACACTCAATCACACCAATAGGAATACCGTTAATAAAAGTAACAATATCAGGTTTGATCACTTCATTACCTTTAACCCTATATTGATTCATTGCTATAAATTCATTGTTCTCAGGATTATCAAAGTCTATATATTTAACAGTCTGATTTTTCTTGCCTTCACCTAAATCCTGTGGCAACGAAATATATTTAACTAACTTCTTATAGATTAGTTCATTTGCCTCCATCATATTAGTAGCACTTATACGAGCAGGTTTAATTTCATTGACAGCTTTGGTAATGTTATTCTCTGAAATCCAGGGGTTAATTCTTTTTAAGGCTTTTCTTAAGTTATCTTCTAATAAGATATTATATTCAGTTTCTCTGGTTGGCCTATCAGATACCCCTTCTTCAATATCATAGACCTTATAACCTAGTTTTTCTAATAAATCTAGGACAGGTTTTTCAGTTAATTCATATTCATTCCAACTGCGTGACATTAATTAAACCTCCTCGTTATCTACATTAACCCTAACTTCTCCTGTTAAGAGCTTTTGCATTAAGCCCTTTTTCAGTGTTTCTAATTCTTTTTTATATTCTTGCTCTTTTTGGATTTTTTTGTCTACTGATTTCAACAAAGATACAATCTTTTTTTGTTCTTCAATTGCAGGTAATAAAACCATCATTTTGGCTACATCTCTAATACTAATATTTTCTTGGTTCCCTGTACCACCTTTACCTTCGAGAAAAAATTGATCTCTGAAAACTTTAGTTTGTAAATAATTATATAAATAATAATTAATAATCTTCTCATTAGGTGATATCCTGCAATTTCTTTGATTTAATAGATATTGGTTATCTTCTTCTATTAATACAACTTCTCCATAGTCTCTTTTACTTACAGTACCTGTTAGAGTTATTATTATATCTCCTTCATTCAATATATATTTGTACGCATTCTCATTTAACTTTTTCTTTTCTAAGTAAACATTATTTTTATTTAAATTCAAATTACACATTTCAATATTTCCCATTCTTATTACTTGATAACCATTTTTTGGTTCTTCTTCGATAAATTTTTTACTTTTAAAAGCATAACCCCCCGACAATTCTGCTATTTCTTTTATATTTTTCAGATTCCATTGAGAAGGAATTTTTAAAATTTTCGGACCTATTTTGATTTCTTTAAACTCATTATGCCCTATACCCTTAGTCAATAACTCCTGCATTAGACCTTTTTTAAGCTGTTTTGTTTCTTCAATTACTTCATCTGTCTTTTCTATTGCTTTGTCGACAGAGGATAAAATAGAAGTCATCTTTTTTTGTTCTTGATAAGGAGGTATAGGGATAGGCAAGCTCATATAAGCTCTATAGTCTAGGTTTCTAATACCTGTTGTTTGATTTTGTAAAACTTCAGTTTGACCAATATTATATAACCTATCTAACATTCTAAAGATATAATAAGAATTATAATTCGAATTTTTAGTTCTTAATCTTTTAACAAAATTCCCAAATAAATAATCCTCTTCTTTATTTTCAATATCGTCAGAATACACCACTCTTCCTACAGGTTGATCAGGTCCCCCTCCAGAAATTTCTAATAATATATCCCCATTCTTTAACTTTTTCTGTTCAATTTTATCTTTTTTTATATCTCTATATGTTACATCATTGAAATCGATATATCCAGATTTATCAAAATTTGTTGATCTTAATACCCCATAACCATTTTCATTTTCACTATCCCAAACTCCACTTTCAATTTTTAAAACTTGTTTGATTTGTTTAGCATCCCAAGAATTGGGTAATTCATCCATTTTACAAATTTTAGTCACATCATTTCTTATCTTCTTATCCATCATATCCCAACTCCTTGAGATATTCTCGCATCTTTTCTTCGATTTCTTCTCTTTCATCTTCTATTTCATTAATATTATTAATAACTTCCTGTACATTAATCGGTTCTTCTGGTTCAGTTGTATCAACATATCTAGGTACATTTAAGTTATAGTCATTTCTATCGATTTCTTCCATGTCAACTACTCTGCAGTATTTCTCTATATCTTCATAATTATTATAAACATCTAAAATCTTTTCTAAATCTTGATCTCTCAAGAAGTTTTGGTTACTACCTTCCTTGTAATCTTCCTCAGCATAGATGAATATAACCTTATCTTTTCTTTCAATAGGTTTATTTTTGTTTAAGATCAAGATACATCCAGGTGATCCTGTATTAAAAAACAAGTTAGAGGGTAATGCTATAACAGCTTCAATTAGATCATCTTTAAGCACTTTCTTTCTTATTTTCCCTTCAGACCTGCTTCTAAATAAGACACCATTATCTAAAACAACCCCTACTTTACCCTGATTATTAGCACTAGCTAACATATGTTGTATCCAAGCCCAGTCGGCTGAGTTTTTGGGTGGATAACCATAAGTAAATCTCCCGTAAGGAGCAGAATCCTTAAGATAATTTTTGCTCCATTCGCTT
>Ga0209925_1000530_pt1 | contig 19577 bp, 18 predicted proteins | sample SalPonR2_A_D1_MG_FD_185702 | JGI IMG/M metagenome (GOLD analysis project Ga0209925, IMG submission 185702) | Salt pond soil microbial communities from South San Francisco under conditions of wetland restoration - Salt Pond MetaG R2_A_D1_MG... ...
TGGGAAGACGAGGTGTCACGTTCACCGCTTCCATTCCCTTCTCGCAATGCCCCTCCGTGCAGATGGGCTACTCGACCCGGGTGTTGGACTTGCTCAAGATCGTCCACGAGAAATCTGCCTAGGCGGGATGGAGCGGGACAGGCACCAGAGATGGGGGGAGCTTTTGCGTGTTCTCCTTTACCAGGGGCTTCCACGTGACGAAGTAATCTCTGAAAGGGCTCGGTGGTGACGGTACGGCGGAAGAAGGAAAATGAGGCAAAGTATCAGCAACAGTCCAGGATTCGTCCGCTCGACACGGGCTCAGTTCTAACATCGATACCCACCTCCCTCTTAATAATGCGAGGAAGGGGTATAATAGGAAGATGAAGGGACGGCTACAATTTTGGTCGGAACCTCACATCGGTGCCTGATTTCGCGAAGGGATCTTGGAAGATGTTCTGATAACTTGCTTTACGAAAGGGTGGAATGGAAAGGAGGGCCGAGGTGCCGAGTCAAGCGGCGTCATCAAGCAAAAAGAGCTGTCTACGACAAGTAGAGAGGCTGGGCGAGAGGAGTGACGGCAGGAAGGAATGAATTGAGGGGAAGAATCGTCACACATATAAATACCCGGAATGGCTGGGGCGGAACACGATTTTGAACGAAAGAGCTTTTTGAGAGTGTCACCGCGCCCATGATCAAGCAATGGAAAGAAAAAGAATTGCCTTGAAATGAAAGGAGTGACCATTGACGAAGTTGTGTGTGCACATTCATGATTTTTACCCTTCTTCGTTCACTTCGCCGTCGGACGTGCAGGGACACTGTTGATCAATCGATTGACACGCCTCCTCCAAGTCCGAGTCCTGATTCTGGCCATGGTACTTTGTGCTTTGCGAATAACTTAGGTTTCCATGGCAAGTTCATCGCGCATTTCGACGAGCTTCTCGAAGCATATTATATTGGGGTTAAATTTCCGTCCTCCTGTAGCGCTTGTTGACACCATTTGCCCCGTTACTCCGTCGGTTTACTTCCCATCGTGTCCTTGTATGGCCTTAACAAGCCAAGCTAACCCTTGCTCCAGGGTCGGGTCCAAGACTCCAAAGTTGCATCGGGCCTCGGCAATGCATCCATCCACCCGCAAGGTCATGCGCTCGCTGGAAATCTGCTCCTTGACCTTCACGCTTTCTGACCTCTCATATTCTGCTTCCTTCATCTCTGTACATTCCGTCAAGCCCCTGATTTCCTCCTCCACTCTTTCCAGGCTATGGTGCGGTAAGCCCGTGTCCTGCTTGTTTATCAGCACCCATACAGGTTTTCCTCTTAGATTAAGAGAGCCCAAGCAACCGCGCAGAATTTCTTTTTCCTCCTCCCACCGCCCGGCTTGAGTTGCGTCTCCTACCCAAACCACAGCCTGCGCTTCTGGGTACAGGGAGGGCCACAAATGTTCCTGTGAGTCTGAGTCACCTGGTACGTCGAGGAACCGGAGCTGGATCGTGTGTGGGCTGTTCGCAAAGAGGCGTTCCAGCGTGATCGTGACAGGCCCGGGTACCGAACTTAGTGTGGACGCGGGAAGCGGGGTCGGGCACGGATCACCTTGGAGGCTTGCAAGTACGGTAGATTTCCCAGAGCTCTCATATCCTAGGACTAGAACAGTGTAGGGGTTTGCGAGTCTCGGTGGCTGGGGGCCCTGAATATCAGGAATATCCGAATTTGTGGTACACTCTAACTGCTGACCAGCTTTTTCGAATGTTTCTGACAGCTTCCCAGCTTCTTCGAATGTCTCTGGCAGCCTCTCACCTTTCTGATTCACTTGATGCTCAAGCAAAAAAGCCACGGCGCTCGTGTCGAGAGCCTCACCGACAGGAAAAGGCCACTGAGAAGCAAAATGCTTTAGAAGACGGGCAAGGATGGGCAGCACGTAGTGCACCGCATACCATCTATCGATAGCGCCGCTATTTCCCTTAATATTTTTTGTTGGAAGATCAGCTAGCCACGAGATCATCGTGCCATGCGTGTCTTTCCCTCTATCAGAAGTAAACAGGGATGAATACTGTCCTCCGGCGTTGACCGTCATCCCCGCAGCATTGGCTTGCCGATCCTCGAAATAATTGAGAAGAGCTTGACAGACATCCTCGGGTTTGTGGATCTGGATCTCAGTTAATGCCTTCATGAGCACCGCGTTGACTTGTTGGTCCCAAAAATCGCGGGTCTGATTGAGGGACGCAGAGTGCGGAGGAACATCGTTTGACCCGGTCGAGGAGATAGCAGGATCAGTTTCCGGCTCTTCTCTTGCCATCCTATGAAACTTTAATGTGTATTTTCATATATGCATTTTTATGTATTAGTATAGATGAAAGTCCATGGAAGGCACACTGCTGGGCACCATTGGTAATGCTTTTTAAGAAATAAAATTTGCCAAATTTTGCGACCATTACTAACGGCCATCGTGGAACGTAACGGTCGAAACCCGTCGACTAAGGTGTTGAATCAGTTGATAATCCATGCATGCGGTGTCCTAACCTTGCCCTTGTCATCGTCACCTTTACATATCATCGCACTTTCAAGATTATGCGAAGGATATTTGATAGTGCACTTCATTTGGGTCGGTATACTCGTCATCAGCCTGTGGCACGGTGTGTCACCTCATCAGGTCCTCAAGTCTCCACTGGTTGCATTTCGTCAAACCTCGTCTTAATTCCTTTACCCAAGCTCGCTCCGCATATGAAGTCTGGTAGAATAAACTGGCTCAAAGCTCCAGGTGAAGCCTTTTTATGCTATGACATCGTTGCCGAGGTAACCACATCAACATTGGTGGAAGAAGCTCACCGTGAAGGGGAGTTCGCAGGGGAGGTTACCCTCCTCTTGGAAGCGCAAGAGGACGGGTATCTTGCCTGCACATTCCACAGCGACCCCTCTAAAACCCTACCAGTAGGAACTCTCATTGGTATTTTGTGCGAGGAAGAGGCTGAATTGCCCGAGACAATGGCTGTCGCGACGGCTTCGGATGTTAAGAAGTTGCCAAAAGATCTCTACGACCCAGAAGTACAACAAAAATGGAGAATATGGAATGGGTGGCAAGCATACTTGAAAAAAGGTGACCAGGAGTGATACGATTCAGGCTCACATTTTTTCTTTCAAGCTGAGAAAAAGGTGAGTGTGATAATATCTGCTTTTTCTAGGGGATGGCAGAACGTGCCTTTCTACCACGGATACCATGTCTCCGTGTATCTTGTGGTCGGCGAGCTTTCTTTTGGCACGCAAAATAAATTTTGAAGGCGGCTTAGTTCTGCGGGTCGAGAATGGGGCCATAATTGTCCCTGAGGATCGGCTGGCTTTGAAGGGTCTGCCAAATGCTTGCACAGAACTAGTAAAGCTGTAGTCAGCCATGTCCATTTAAAAGTCGCTATACATATTCTTACAATGCATTACAAGTGCGTGTTTGGGACTTCGTTGCCGGATAAATCCTTCTCCGTGGTCCACCCAATTCAGAACCCGCTGAATAGTCTGTGTTGATATTAACCTATTAATGCACTCAAGGATGCTCTTTTCCCCCGCACTTTCCGAATGTCTTCGTTCTAAGTCCTGCGTAAATAGCCGAAGCAATGGTCAAAAGATCGCATGGTATCAGTATACAGAACGATAATGGAGTTGAGTAAAGCAAATGTACTTTTTGCATCATATGGTCCACCTCCATCCCACATGAGCTCGAGGGGGGGGGACAAGCTGCGTCTGCCCAACATATTCTTTCTACGTGGCCGTACGTGTTTTATGGAAAACAAATCCGTCGATATTGCTTGTTTGGCGCCGTTTACCATGTCAATGGGTTTGCCGGAGCAAGTTTCAGCGTCCTCGACAATGGAACTAACAATGAAAACTTTACTGACACGAAAATTATAAAATATCCACTCACTTTATAGAAATGAAGAAATAGGAGATTAAAAAGATGGGCCCCCCACCAAACAGGTTTCCTACTATCTAAATTTCGCTTAAATGTCGTGCCCACTGTCAGAAATCGCTAACGTATACTAAATTATATTCACCCCCGGGCTTTCACAAATATGATTGTCACGACAACGTTTGAATCTTTGCTATTTCATGAAGCATGGATGGAAAAATATATGTAATACTCAACAACAGTTCGTGCAAATAAAACTACTCATTTTCCGCTCCGTGCTATCGACGCTCCTTGACGCAAAAGCACAAGACTAAGTAAGCTGTTCCCAATGCCGCCATCAGGTATGCAAAGAGCATGAAAGTGTTGAAATAAAGGAAGTCGGGATGAAAACCCAAAGATCGAAGCACGACCGTCCCCTCCGGAATGTTGAAATTGGTAATGTGTTGGCCCGCTATGGAAAAAGACGATACGAAAGGAAAATCAAACAATTATGAGTGAACTGCTGGTTGATACAAGACCTCATCACAGCTAATGCTTGGCACACGACTAGAGGGTGGTCCCTCCTATTGTCATCTCCTGTCCCCCTATTCTGTATCATCGCCCTGAACGACCTACCGAGCTCATTAACGACCAAGGCCTCGTATCCATAGTTGAAGAAAGAGACATAGCGCAAACCACGGAAGAAGGCGACCTTCATGGTGTCTGGAGTAGGCGCATGCCAAAGTAGAATACAGCAAGGAGGAAATGAAGTGGCATGAGCTACAGTACGCTTACTGAGCCCTCTCTTCTCCCCTTTGTCCCGCCATAGCCATGCCACCGCTCGACTATAACACGGAGGAAATCACGTACCGAAATTCACAAAGATGGTGGTCAAGAGGATCAGATGGATCATGCAAATTGTCGCAATCAAGATCCCGCTCATGATGCTACGGGTCAACATCCCGATGATTAAATTCAGAGTGGCGGCGATCGAGGTCATGAGCACCAGAACCAGGGAATAGGTGAAGAAATGCATCCCGCCTCGAAGACCCACAAGGTAGTGAGAGGTGAGGGACATGAGGAAGGGAGGAAGGACGCGAAGAGGAATCAAGTCGGAGAAGACCTTGGCCACAAAGTAGGAAAGGGTGCCATAGTACCGATTGCTGCGCTCGTGGATGTAGAGCGGTCGTTCCAACCAGAACAAAGGCAGGGCACTGACTGACTACATGTTCGGATGGTGAGCGAAGGAAGTGTCAGAGAAGGAACGACGTGTCGGCCAAGCTTTCGTCCGGCGAGGCAACGTGCACCAGGCCAAATTAATCTTGTCACAGTACGTACCGTAAATGCAAGGAACAAGGACTCGAGCATGAAAATACCCATCCTGTTCTGAACCGCGGCGATCCCATCCATCTCGATTTGAAAGTAGAGCAAACCCAAGAGGCATCCGAAGTACACGCAGGCCATCAGATGCGTCACCACCAAGGTAGGTTTCCGGAGCATGTCCTTGAACATTCGTTGAGACACCACCGAGACCTCCAGAAGCCAGGACACCCGCGCTTCCTTTTCCACCTTTACCTCTTCCTGCGTGGGGGGAAGCGGGCGCAAAGACGACGCCTTCTTCAAGAGGAAAGGGCGCGAACGCGGGGTGCTACTGCTGCTGTCTTGACGAAGCGGGGGTACAGGCTCCCTTTGTGCCTCCACTTCGCGCTGGGTCTGGGAAGCGTACGGAGACTCAGCAAACACGTCCGCGAGGCTTCGTGGGGCATCGTCTTCCTCCTCTGGATTGTCGGCCCCGGCCCCAGCCCCGGGCGCCATGGCGCCTTCCTCAAGCTTGGAGGCGACGGAGCCACGTTCCTCCTTTGCGACTCTTCCTGCCTCCAATGTCAGCCGCAGGTCCTCCTCCTTCTTCATGTTGTGCGTGAAGAGCAGGTCGATCAAATAGTCTGCTGCATTGCAAGCAGGAGGAATTGGTTGGCCAATGGAGGCGAAGTATGGCTGAACGTCGTGTCCGGATCCGCTGAAAACGGTCTGACCCTTGCATACCAGCAGCAACCGATCTATCTTTGCAAAGATAGTGGCGCTAGGCTGATGGATGACCATTACGACAGCCGTCTTGCGCGCTTGTGCCAAGTCCATCAAGATTTGGACGAGTAAATCAGCGTTATAACTGTCCAATCCGCTCGTGGGTTCGTCGAGCATGAGGGCATGTGGGCTGGTCACGAGTTCCATCCCCACCGACACGCGTCGTTTCTCCCCGCCGGAGATCCCACGCTTCACTTCATTCCCAATCTTGGAATCCGCGATGTGCACGAGTTGAAGCTCATGCAGGACGTTCAAGACTTGCTGTGTCTTTTCCGCCATCGTGAGTCGTTGGGGTAAGCGGAGAAGCCCGCTGAACATCAAGGACTCCATGACCGTCAACGTCGGCAACAGCATGTCGTGCTGCGCGACAAAGCCAATGTTTTGCTTGAAAGAGGCCTTCAACGGCTGACCGTTGACGAAAATTCGACCCGATACCCTCCCGGACTTGGCTTTCATACTTAAGATGTCCAACAAGGTGCTCTTTCCCGAACCCGACGGTCCCATGATAGCTAGGATTTCACCGGCAGGGGCGACTCCGCTGATCCCTTTCAAAATAGTCCTATCTTTCAATGTATAACCAACTTGGTCAAATGTCAAGACTGTGGGGACAGGTTCGAGGTGCGCAGGAGCCAGTCCAGCGACCATGTGCTCACATGACTTCAAAGAGTAGTATTCTGACAGTCCGTAATAGAGCGCCAAGGCCAAGCAGATGACCACCAGAACCAGGACCCCATTGAAGCCGGCAAGGATATAGGTACTTTCTTGAAAGATACTTTCGTTGCGTAGGGCGAAGTCTGCCACGGATCCCTCCGCGACATGCGCCCGTGCCCCTGCCGGCGCACACTCGCCAAAGTGGCAGTCATCAAGCTCAACCCCCTGCGGAGCCCCAAAGAGGAGGGGGAAGAAATCGGGAAAATGATGAGGGACAACGAGATTTTGATAGAACTCCTCGTGATGGAGGACAGAGGGAATGCACAACCTCGAAATTCTGAAAAATGTCGTAACGTTCGACATGGTTTGTGATTGAGGGGAAAAAGATCGACAGCGAAGGAGGAAAAGAACTCATATTGAGCTGCTTAGAGTGGAGATAGGACGCTTTAAGGATGTACCTGAAAGTAGAAATCCAGCAGATTCTCGTGAACGATACATTGTGCCCCATTTGCTGGGGCAGTTGCTTCGTCATTGCAAGTCAGCGTCACCGGTCCCTTGGTGCCGACCTGGGCGATCTGGCTAGCAACGAATTCAGTGCACGATTCGTCGGGACCGCCCACTTCGCAGGTCATATTGCATTGCGCCGCGGGGCAGCTAGTTTGGATCTTGTTTGTCTTAGGATCTTTGACCTGCGTACATCCGACGCCGCTGCAACGGAACATTGAGGCGTAGACATCCCTCTCCCCAGTTACCTACAGGTGAGGGGAGAAGGAGACGAGTTGGAACAAAACGAATACAGTCTGCAAGTGATCCAAGAATTAAACGACGGTCTGATGCTACTTGTGCTCGACATAGAGAGAGATATGAAGCGGAAATGTACCTTCACAAACTCGAAATGCATAGCCCCCGCCGCTGTGATCTGCGCGGTTACAAATGCTTGGCCTTGTAAGAAGTTGCTGACAGCTTGCGTCGTAACGCGGCACACCCCATGTGTTTTCTCGATTACTTCCAAGGAGCGCTCGCATGACATCCGTGTGGTGCCCAAAACGTTGTTGCTATTGGCCTCATTATCCCGATCGCTCGCAGCCTGGCATGCTGAACTTGCCGTACAGACGCTGCATTCAGGTCCAGTCCAACCAGTGCGACAAGCGCAAGCGTTTGTGACAGGATCAGGTGTGAGTGGATTACTGCCTTCCACAGCGCAGGTCCCTAGATCCGGCTGTCCATCGACGATTTGGAAAAAGTAAGAAGAGGCAAAGGCGAAGACGAGCAGAAGACGAAAGACCTTGAGTTGAAGACTCCTTTTGGATTGCCCACAAGAAGCTGACACATTGGTAGTCACCATACTAAATTCAGCACTCGAATTATAATGCGGTTTTCCAATGCCTCCTGAGAGCCTTAATGAGAGTATTGGAGATGTGGCCTCTCTCGCGGCTTCCTGTTTGACGAGCTTTGAGCTGGTAAGGTTTGAGGAAAGGTGTAGGAGAAAATGCGATCACGATACATTTTCTTATTAATAGATTTGCTCATGCTCAAGTGAAAAGCTCAGAGTGGCCTCTGTCGCAAGTAGGAGGTGAATTAAGCTCAAGAACAAGGGTGAAACGTTATTTTGTTCTTACGCGGGAATGCAATAGTTTTGGAGCACGTCAGACTCAAACAGAAAAACACACCATGCAGGATAGGGCAAGCTCGGAGATGGAGAAAAATGCTAATTATTTATTTATCAAAAATTCCATGAAACCAGAAATGCATCGATGAGAAATGTGTAGGGCCTCCGAAACCAAGACTACTAGCTCCTGACGGTTTAGCCGGGCAATCTTCAAATTCAAATGTGCAACGGAAACGTAAAACGGCTCGGGCGGCAACGAAACGATTACATCGTCATACGACTCTCTTTACCTATGGACGGCAATTTTTATCCTTTTCCAAAACTAGCTGGGAACTTCCTCATCAAACAAAAAATTGTTTTAATGCAACTAATTCTTAAAGGTGTGTCATGACATAAAATCCCTTATTTCTTTCATAGATTCCTGCGGAGCTCATTTAACCTCCTCGCATACCCAACTTTTGACGCATGTAGCCTTTCCTAGCCCATACTTTCAAGTCTTCTATCCCGTCCCGAAAAGCTCACCCTAACTATCTTTTGCCTATCCAACTAAATGAATTCGACAACGCGTGATCATCTGGATTCTGTCTCATAGCTTACTCTCTCCCTGCACTGATGCCTTGCGCTCAACGAAATTTTTCCTTTGACTTACATAGCTTCGTTCTCCCTGCACTCGCAACATTATCAACGACGCTGCCTTTACGCCTTCCCTAACCCATCGTGCTATCTTGTATCAATCCGGAAGGCACGTGGGTACTCAGTCTCACATTCTTATCACTCCTTTCATTCTTTTCCAAGTTTCTTCGCAAGCTCAGTTTCCTCGGTATAAACCTGCCCGACCTTCGCAAATTCCTTGCTCATGTTCTCCATGCCAACTTCAAATACCTTTTCGTCCACACCGTACCCATGGTCCCGAGCGTAGGCTCGTACGTCCTCCGTAATCTGGGGGAAAGAAGTGCAGAAGACAAAGGACAATCATTGAGGAGCCATATCATAAAGCGCGTTTGTATTATAAACGTAAAACCATGTGTCACACCTCGGTAAGAATGAGAGGAGAAAGAGTAAGGAGAAAAATTGTGAAGACATTACTCGTAAAGCGTCAAAAAATGCTTGCTCTCCGCTCAATATCCCTACCTTCATAGAACAAAATTTAGGACCGCACATGGAACAGAAATGGGCGTTTTTGCCTGCGTCAGAGTCGATTGTCTCGTCGTGGTAAGCCCGCGCTGTAATAGGGTCCATGGCCAGGTTGAATTGGTCCTGCAGGAAAAGGAAGAAAGATGACATTTGTTTAAAAACAGTACACAAAGGCCCTGCACCGAGCCCATTGTGTGCATCAATAGGTCCTCCTTGCCTAATCCTTCCCTTATTATTTCCGTAATCCGCTTACTCCTCACCTCCCATCGGAACTCAAAGCGCGATTTGCTCAGGGCGTCGTCCCATTCCTGCGCCCTAGGGTGCTGTTTCGCCAAGTCCGCCGCATGGGCCGCGATGCGGTAGGCAATAAGCCCTGCCTTCACATCATCCCTGTTTGGCAGTCCCAAGTGTTCCTTGGGCGTGACGTAACACAAGAGGGCCGTGCCCAAGGACCCGATGGTGGCTGCCCCGATGGCCGAAGTGATGTGATCATAGCCGGGGGCGACATCGGTGGTCAGGGGCCCCAATGTGTAGAACGGGGCCTCGCTGCACCAGTCCAACTGGTTCCGCATGTTCTCGGGAATCTTGTGCAGCGGGACATGCCCCGGGCCTTCGTTCATGACTTGGACGTTCTTTTCCCAGGCCCGCCGGGTCAGTTCTCCCTGGGTGAGCAGCTCTGCAAACTGCGCCTCGTCGTTCGCGTCCTTGATCGAGCCCGGGCGAAGGCCGTCGCCGATGGAGAGGGAGATGTCGTACTTGGCACAGATGTCCAAAATGTCGTCCCAGTGCTCGTAGGCAAAGTTCTCCTTGTGGTCAAGGAGGCAGAGCTTGGCGTGGATTGAGCCACCCCGAGAGACGATGCCAGTCATGCGCGACGCCGTCATCGGGATGTACCGGAGTAAAACCCCGGCGTGGATCGTGAAGTAATCGACGCCTTGTTCGGCCTGCTCGATCAAGGTCTCCCGGAACACCTCCCAAGTCAAATTCTCCACGATCCCGTCCACTTTTTCCAGGGCCTGGTAGATGGGCACGGTCCCCACGGGGATGGGGGCATTCCGCATGATCCACTCCCGGGTCTGGTGGATATGCTTCCCTGTGCTCAGGTCCATGAGGGTATCCGCCCCCCACAAAGTGGACCATTGCAGCTTCTCCACTTCTTCTTCGATGGACGAGGTGACCGCACTGTTCCCAATGTTGCTATTCACTTTCACCTTGAAGTTCCTCCCGACAATCATGGGCTCCAGCTCCAAGTGCCGCTTGTTGGAGGGAATGATAGCGCGTCCCCGGGCGACTTCCGAGAGGACGAACTGCGGGTCCATCCCCTCCCGAGCCGCCACGTACGCCATCTCCTCCGTCACGATCCCTTGCTTCGCGTACCACATTTGTGTGGGTGTGGTGTCGCCTTTTTGCTCCCGGCGCCCTACCCAGGACTTGCGGAGCTTGGGCAGACCCTCTCTGGGGTTGACCCCTTGCGGCCCGCTCGTATCGTACAAATCCAAATGTTCACATCCAGGGTCCGTGTCTGCCAGGTGGACTCGACGGAAGGGGACCGACATGACTTCCCCGGTGCCTTCGTGCGTTACAGGAATGTACTCCTTGGTGCACTTTGGGTACGCTTCCTCAAAGGTGAGGGGCCTGATGAAATCAGGATTGTACGGGTCCTTTGTTGGCTTGCTTCGTCCGCTCCCTGCAGGCCGAATCACGCCTTCAGCGCCAATTCCTTCTGCCGTCGTTTTGGGTGCTTCTATCGTGGCAGCAGCCAAGCTTGTTTCAATCTTCCTCATTGTCAACTTCCCTGTAGCCTTCACCCCGGACCCGACAAGCCATCCCTCGACGCAGCTTCCTGAAAGAAAGGCCATAGCAGCGGCTTGCAATGCCGCTCTTCGTGTGATAAAAGGCATGATATTCGACTTCACCAGTTTCTCGCTTCAATGGCAAGGGTTCACGCTGCACGTCGTCCGTCTTGCAGCTACCCGCAAGGTAAGTTGAGGCAGAGTGTTTCGTGTTGCAGATGGAAAAGCTTGATGAGTATTGGGAGAGTAAATTCGCTACTAGACCAACACTATAATATTCGCATTCATTTGATGTCGATTGCAGTTCTATCAAACACGAAAACCCATGGGCTTGAGCTGCAACTGCAGCAGTCTATGAACCGCAGAAAAATGAACGTTAGGATACTACTCAGGTTTGAATCCAATCAACGATGGCGCCATGACAAGAGCAACAATGGCCAATCTCATCACCAGACAAGGCTCAATGTCCAGAAAGCGAATCGTGGCGGTGTTTGCCACAGCCTTGCGATGCATCAATCGTATGTGACAGCATCGCGATGCTATCTCATGCTGGCCGACGGAGGGCCGAACGAGTGCGAAGGGCGATTCTTGATGAAAAATGCTTCGCGCCAAAATATTCAATGGGAGGTATCCTAGGCGTCTTGTATTGAACGCAAACTATATTGGTTTTGTAAAATTGAGTGCACTGTACATAAATCGTATATGTTTGTATTTACTATCATGTGCTATCTTATTTTACAAGCCTTGTGTCACCGAAAGCATTCTGGCGCGAAGCACCTTTTTTTTTACCTGCCAGTAGTAGCGGGGCCTCCGAACATGTACTGCAAACTTTGCATTCTGACACCCTCGACGTTTTGTAACTCGGCCCGTACTTGTGTTTTTACACCATGTATAGTCATGTATGACCGTCTTCAATTTAGCCGTACGGAGAAATTACCTTTCGATTCGATTCCATATCTGTATCGATAGTCGCTACAACGAATGATCTCAACTACGAATGCCTTGTACTGCGCTTACCGAGTCCCTAACCCTCCCTCACAATGCTATCATTGTTTATACATTGTTCAAGAGATCGAGGTATTGTGGTGCGCGTCTCATTTATGCGCTCCCAAATAACAGTCTATTGCATCATCTTATAACTTAAGAAAAATATGTCCGTTTACGATAATGTTTAGACGCATTGATAATCTCTCTCCCTCACTTTTCCGAGTTCTCATATTGTTTGCTGGCTACATATGTTGTATGACCACTTGTTTTCCTCCTATCTGGAGGGGATTATACCCGAGACTTCCCACTACTTGAATTGACAAGATTACTCGGCTAAGCGATCAGGAAACCTCGACAAAGAAGAAAAAGTGGACGACAATGACCTGCAATGAGAGATCAGCTCGGGAAAATCTCGTTCGAGACGTTGAGGAAGAAGTATGAGTCGATTATCGAAATACACTCTTTTGACTGCATGGGGTTCTCAGTAACTGAGAATGGTGGCTCATACTGATGTGACAAAGTTAGTTCGATCGGGAAGCAAGGGTCTGTGCTACGTCTGAAGAAATGAATTTAACCATATTCTTACCAGTACTAGAATCATATCCGTAAAATCGTACTTAATCGTACACATCTTCTCGCTTTTCCTTCAGATTTTGCATATTCAGCCTTTACAAAAGGAAATCCCGTATTTCGCGACATATAAGGGACACTGGTACAATAAAAAGCATGAAGTCCAACTGATGGCCACATCCTGGCCTCTTCGTTACAATTAATAAACAGAGAAGGGAAGGAGGAAAGAAAAGAATGGTCCGCGTAGATCGTGAAGATCGGAACTACTTCTCCGATTGCGGTCTTACAGTCACAAAAAATACCGAGGGGAAGAAAGCCGCTCATGACATGCTTTGATCAGCAGGTGCGCCTACAAAGTGGTTGCACACCAGATCTTTGAAATGTGATTGAATGGAAAGTGGCTACGGCTTTGGTGTTTTTGGAACAGACAACTTTTACTCGTGATCCTTTTCAGGAATCGAGATTCCGTCTATCGCTTTTAACGCAATCGGCGCGCCCCAGTATGACTCGAAGAGCTTTGGTGCGCAAGAAATCCCGTCAAGAATGAGCAAACAGGTACATTGACGTACCGATCATGTGGCATACGGTTCAATCTCTCTCCGGTCAAGATGATTGAGCTCTCTCTGTGGAAATTAAAGGGGCGGGCCGGACAACCCTGCGTGCGTGTCGCGTTGCGACCTCTCAATTCGGTGTTCTCGATCGGTAGTATGCGTTCCAAGAAGGACTTATTGGCTTTCATTTTTCGTTCGATTTTACCGCGTTGCGTCGTGAAATAGAAACATGGACTTTCTCGAAATCTACCTTTTCTTACGCCGGCGCACTCCTCAAAGTTTCATACATTTTCGCAGGATGTCGAGTACGGCCGACGCAACAACAGCCGCTGTCCCCCTCGTGCCCGTGCCAATCTCCACGTCCGCAATATCCCCCTCGAAGAAAAAGCCTACTCAAGTCATATCTCTTTTGGCAGGAGCTATTGCAGGTGGTAAGTCTCATGGTTGTGAAATCATGGCCAAGAAAAGGTGTTAGGAGTAAAAAAGGGAAGAGCAATAGTATTTTTTAGTTACACATGCTGTTGCGCACGCGCTTTTCCCCGCGTCGGTCATGCAACCTCCTCTCATTTTTTGCGATGCTATACTATGATCGATAGGTATGGAGGCTACCTGTGTCTGGCCGATGGAGTACATAAAAACGCAGCTGCAGCTTCAGGAGAGGTTGCCAGCCGGGGAAAAGCCTAAATTCACGGGGATGATATCAGGTAAATATGGCGTGATCATGTTAGGTGAACAGCACCATTTGTTATTCAAAAAAGAGACCAAATTAATTCCTGCGGGATAGAGGATAAGACGCGAGATTCTTTGGAAAATGAGACTCAGTGATGGGGCCTGTGGCGCATGAATGAATTTGTAATAGAAATGGGGGAAACCTGGTTTGCATTCGATTCCCTCTTTAATCCCCATGCAACAGGCATGCGATATACCGTTCAAAACCACGGTTTCCTGGCCCTCTACAGAGGTCTGACCCCAACATTGATCAGCGCCTTCCCCAAGGCGGGCATTCGCTTCGGCTCCAACGCCTATTTCAAGAAGCAATTGATGGACGACCAGGGAAAGCTGACCCCGGGCAAGAATTTTTTGGCTGGTGTGGGTGCAGGTATGTTCGAGGAGAGGGACGAGAGGACGTTGGGAAATGAGTGTGACAGGGAGGACACTCTGGGCGAATAGATGTGAACAGATTCGCCTACTCGATGCCCCTCCTTCTCATCCCTACCCTGGTCTTGTGTGATTACATCAGGCATCATCGAAAGTATATTCGTGGTGACGCCCGTGGAGACGGTGAAAACGAAGCTGATCCACCTGAACATGAGCTTCTTTGGAGGCGTCAAGCATATCGTGGCCCATGAAGGGATGGCGGGTGTCTACCAGGTACGACGGCAATCAAAGAGAGCGAGGTCGGGTTGGGGAGAAGGAGAGTACACGTGGAACATTCCCAAAATGCGATTTCGAACGACCCTCAATGATCCCTTTCTCTGCCCCGCAGGGTTTGGGAGCGACGATTATGAAGCAAGGGTCGAACCAGGGCCTGCGTTTTATGTTTTTCAACGAGTACAAGAACTGGGTCACCAACAATGGCCAGCACAACCTGACTCCGCTCACCTCCTTTCTCGGTGGAATGTCTGCCGGCTGCTTTTCAACCCTGTGCAATAATCCTCTCGGTAAGTCGGCCGTCCAGTTCTCCTCTCCCTGCCCTCCTCTTTTCCTCCTCCTCCTAGGCGCCTCTCCGTCCTTACCATGACGCTGGTTCTTCTTTTTTCCCTTCTTTGACACAGACGTGATTAAAACCCGGATGCAGGGATTGGACGCCGCAAAGTATAAAAACGCACTTGATTGCGCCCAGCAATTGATGCGGCACGAGGGGGCTGGTGTCTTCTTAAAGGGGCTGATTCCCCGTCTAGGTAGGGTGGTCCCTGGACAAGGCATTATTTTCATGTCGTTTGAGACGATTCAAAACAAGCTGGTGGACATCTTGCTGTAAACGGTTGGGGGGTGGGAAGGAGGGATGGAGGGAGGAGAGAAGGGAGGGAGGAGGGGGGGGAAAGGATATTCTGGCTCGATTTGCTGAATGTGTCGTGCGGGGTGAGCTTCTGGAGCATAGGATTTGAACCGCACCGATTGTTGTATCTGGATGTGTCTTTTTCCTTGTGTGACTCTGGCTGAGTAGGGATGAATTCTCCGGCAAGTTGCTGATCAAAATGCGGACGTGGTGGAAGCCCGAGGTCGAGGACAGGAGATGGGCGGGAGATAAATGAGGGGTAGACGATGAAGAAAATAATAAACATGTATTTTCATGGTTTCAAGCGTGTGATTGCGATTTGATTGTCCAGGTGGCAAAGATGATGAAGTAGAGGGCGCTGCACGGGGAGATACTCGAGCTGTATCTCCATGCCTGCCTGATCCCAAACACCCGTCAGCCGCGTAATCCCGCGGCTGTTGAAACGGAGAAGGGCATCTCTGTAGAAGACGTAAGGACAAGCACAGTATACGAGGAACAAAATTGCAACTGCAGGGCAGGGCAAACATGTGGGAAGTGCAAGCCCGATGCTTGGAAGGGAAATTTTGCCTTCTGGTCCTTCATTTCTTCGAAAGCATGTGAATCGAAACTTATCAAAGGGATGTACAAAAGGGTGTGCAAACTATCACGGCTGGTCTGTCCACGACGTGTCTGAGCACGAGGTTCCAAACTCTTGGTGCTGGGTCATGACCGTGTCGCTTCTTCCCTTCCTTCTCTTGTCTTGTCTTTCTCTGCGCAATTTTCCTGCTGCTGGGGCACTTCCAGATTTTTACGTACCTGTGCACCGAAATCCACTACCATCAACCCTTCGGTTTCTTCAGTCCCCTTCCTATCCACTTTGCTTCCGACCACCTGAACGGCTGGTACCACCCACGAGCCGCACGAGCACTGTGTACCGCTCCAATTGAAGCTCCCTAATCGAGCAGCACATCTTGCATTGGGGCATACAAGCTTTCCCTCAATACTTTCGCTGCTTGTTTGAACGGCCGAATTAGAGGCAATTGCCTCGTCATGCGCCTGTAAGGCCGCGCGCACCCACTCCAAAGATTCCATCGCAGCTTCATTTAAGAAGTAGGACGTGCACGCCTGAATGTGTGCTGCAGAGTCATCCACGCTTCTTCCAACCTGCTTCATAAACCAAGTAAAACGCCTTATAAGAAAGGAAAGCGTGGCACAGTGAAAAGAGGCGAAGGTAGGAGGTTATACGCACTTTGCGACGATTGATTCGCTGTGCCCCGGTAGCGTGGGGCTCCAAATCTTTGTGGCTAAAGAGAGCTGACCGGCACAAGCGACATGTGAAGCAAGTCGATTTAGTTGGATCCACGATAGAGTCTTGGCGCTCTGTCATGAACCACTTGTAGGGGATGAAGGCAGGGAAATGAATTAGAGTTGGCATCTGAACCCCCCCCCTTCATTCTTTCACAAAATCCAAGAAAACTCGTTCGATATATGATAGAGTGCACACTATTTACGAAACGAGGGACGTGTGACACAAGAATCACCAACCATTTCATCCAACAGGACGCATCGCTCTGTATCGCCGGTGTAACGGTTTTTTGGTTTTTTTCTTTTGTCTCTAACTGCTGCAATAATCTCCCTCTACGCTGCGGGAATCCATAAGAATGTATTTCAGACCTTTGCTCGCTTACTATGACTTATATCTGATCCGACGATTGGATTAAGTAAGGAAATTCTTAGAGAAGGAAATTTTATCCTGCTGGAAACGCTGGACAGCGACGCTCCGATGTAAAGTTGCATTTTCCTGAGTCCACCGTCGAGACAGACGTATTCATTGAGTCTCAAGTCCATTATTGAAATATATGCCAGAAAACTTTCAAGCTGCAGGCCTTATGTTCCACAAACTAGGAGGTAACGCACACGAGGACCCGGCAAGCTAAACTTTGATGCGCCCAGATCAACACGGAAAGCACACTACCACACGAAAATTCTGAGGCAGGCTACGCATTAATTTTCATATCTTTTGTGGCGCATCATGATCTCTATTTACCATATGCATTCAGCAAATGGCATTCGGCCTCGTTCCTGCCCAAAATGCGTTGTTGCGAAAGATTTTCTTTTGGTGTTCCTACCAACACTACAACGAAAAGTTGGGACACCGACAACGTTCCAGTTTGTGGAAACAATACAACGAAACAAATTTTCTTTTAAGTTCATGCAATTTGCGATATGTCCTCTCACGCAACCTTTGTAAGAATTTTCTCCTTCCTTTCTTCCTCCATACGCTCGATCGCTTCAGGTTTTTCTGAAGAGAAAAGATCATGACCCGCCCTGCTCTCTGAATTTTTGACTGGAAGGTGTGCAAAATAGAGTGGGGTTAGGGCTCTAGAAATATCGAGTACACAGTAGACGAATTCCTTTTCTCTTTCTTCTGAAAGAACTCTTAGCCAGCAGCTGAAACCTGTCACTTGAAAATTGAGAAAGAGACCATGCCTACTCTCACACCAACATAAAATGTTCCAAAGTTGCGTGGTGTTCCAGAAGAAGGAAATATTATCAAAGAGAACGGAAAGAGAACACGGACAAGTTGGAGGATGCTTTTCCGCTCACGTACATCGCTTGATCCAGAACGGTAAACAGCCCACTGTAAGCATGAGTGTTGTGCCGACGAAGACCTTGTGCAGCAACGTGAGAGGAAGAAAAGGAAAGAATGGGTTCAAATAACTGTTGTCCTTCAAAAAGGGTAGACAATCGTTGCTGTAATCGTCTGAGGAGGGGGAGGTCCATGCTGCCAGTCTGCTCGGACACATGCGAATAAACGACACTTACCTTGGTGCCCTGGCTGCCTGGGATCCGCTTGATAATCGTGTAGAACATTCCGCTACCGCCCTGCTCCCTTTTTCGATATTGCAAGAACCTGAAGTGAATGCAATGTGTGTTGCGATGAGGTGGTGGTAGCTGGCGTCACTTTCCGGTCAGTCGTCTTTCAGCTTGCAAGCTTTGTATCTTCTAGGCTGCCGCGAAGGCCAGTACGTCAACATGCCATGTTTGTGATGCCTAGGCCTCGCAATAAGTCGGAAATTTCACAACATGTGGGGAGGCAACAAGGGATTATGGCCCCACCCCGCCGAAATGCATCGCTGCGAGGGAAGCTGCCGCCTGCAGCTCGATGAAAAGCACGCCCTTGTGTAACTTCAGTCCTCACGCATTGCGCCTTTGTGTTCGCTTTTGACCGCTACGTGCTCTTGACTTGCCCGTCTGAATAGTCATCCTGTCGGGTGAAAGGGAACACTGGTCGCGTCGTGCGTTTAATGCCGCACTTCCCGTAATTTGCCTTCCTCAACTTGTGTACACGTCCTACAAGTATGCAGGGCTTTTCACGCAGCCACGGCACCGACAGCAACAGCGGTAGCAACAATCGCGAAAGCGGTGCTTTGTTCTACAATAACATGGACTATCGCAGCTTGCAGGACACTGCTTTGTCACGTGGGAGTCAGGAGCATCAGGATGGAGCGGCAGGCGCGGGTTCCTGCCGCCAGCTCCATGGCATTGACGGCTTGGATTTTCACTCGCGCTGGCGCACAACCCAGCTGCGGCCGGCGGTCTTCTCATTGGTGAACACAGGTATGTCGCTTATGGACAGGGTAGATCCTATCGAAGCTTCCGCTGCGTGAGCGTTTTTGGTAAGAAGCGGACGGGCAAAGAGTAGCGTCCAACATCCTTTTGAAGGGCAATCAAAGCATGCGACCATGTACGATTGAGGGGTGGTTGAAGTTTCTGTATCCCCACCTGCCTCTCTACGGCACTGATTTTCTTCCTTTCCCTGCACACAACCCCTCCACACGGCTTGTCGCCTCCCCACATTGTCTTCTCCCTCTCGCACCAGTGGTGGGGGGGGGAACGCTTTCGCTGGCCTACTCCTTCGCCAAGGCGGGGAGTGTGGTAGGCATATTGGTCCTAGCGCTGATCTGTGTTGCCACTGACTTCTCTCTCTTTGCCATGGTCTCTGCCAGCCGCCGCACGGGCCAGAAGTCGTACGAAGGGGTCATGAAGGCCGGTACGTGGGCGGGAGGGAGGGAGGGAGGGAGGGAGGGACATGGGCCACGGGCAATGTGATGCTCCTCTTTTCAGTCTTTAATGTTTTCGGTGGCCGCAATGACGGCTCTCGTGCCTCGATTGGACTCTCTCTTTTCCTGCGTGGGGCCGGGACATTGAATGCACAGCCTGGTTTCCCCCACCTCGGCACTAAGCCCAAAATCCTGGCTTCCCCCTCCCCCCTCCCCCTACCCCTCCTTCCCCTGTCTCTAGCATTTGGGACGCCCGTACAAGTGGCCACCATCCTCTTCGTCTTCTCCATCTGCTTCCTCACCCCCGT
>Ga0209925_1000531_pt1 | contig 19553 bp, 17 predicted proteins | sample SalPonR2_A_D1_MG_FD_185702 | JGI IMG/M metagenome (GOLD analysis project Ga0209925, IMG submission 185702) | Salt pond soil microbial communities from South San Francisco under conditions of wetland restoration - Salt Pond MetaG R2_A_D1_MG... ...
AAAAAGAGTTTAATAATATAGGTCTTTCATCTTGTCAATAAATCTAACATAATATAAAGCCTGCATTATATAGGTCAAGGAAACAAATACTGATGGCTTCGTAAAAAGCGATTTATTGCGCTGGCGCCCCATTTTTGCAGAAAATAACTCTGAAAAGCCTCCGCATTGTCATTTCGAGCGGTAGCGAGAAATCTTTAACAATCAAGATTCCTCGTCACTTTCGTTTCTCGCAATGACAGCAGCGGAAGCTTCTAAGATAATTTAAATATTGTCGAGTTCCTTGGAAGTCCAATATCTGTGCTGCGCTGCATTCCTCGGAATTTGGGGAAAGGGGAAACATACAAGGTTTTAGGTATTTGACTTTTACAAGCCGGCCGCCCACCCCCTGGCAGTCACCCGGGCAATGGCGGATGGCAAACTAACCGATGGGAGGCATACATGTTTAAATACCTTTTCAGTCCGATTGTGATCAACCAGTTGGCGATTAAGAACCGGATCGCCTATCCGTCCCTTGGCCTGCTTTACTCCTACGACAGCAAGTTAAACGACCGCTATTACGCCTATTTCAAGGAACGGGCCAAAGGCGGGGCCGGCATTGTCACCGTCGGCCCGGTGGGGATTGACGATCTGGGCGCGGGACTCGCCGCCCTCTCCATTGCATCCGACGAGGCCATCGCCGATTTTAAAAAGCTTACGCAAATCATAAAAGCCGAAGGCGCCCGCGCCTGGATCCAGCTGTTTCACGCCGGGGCCTATGCGTTTCCCTTTTTAATCGACAACCAGACCCCGATCGCGCCCTCAGCGGTTTATTCAAACTACTCCAAAACCACCCCCCGTGAGATGACTCCTGAAGACATCGAACGGGTCCAAAATGCCTTTGCCCGGGCTGCGGAACGGGCATTGGAAGCCGGGTTCGACGGTATCGAAATCATCGGCTCGGCCGGCTACCTCATCTGCCAGTTTCTCTCGCCCAAAACCAACCTGCGCACCGATGAATACGGGGGGAGTTTTGAGAACCGCCTCCGTTTTCCCACGGAAACCCTCGCGCTGACCCGAAAGCGCATCGGTCCGGACACCCCCCTTACCATTCGAATGGCGGGAAACGACTTTATCCAGGGCAGCCATACGGATGCCGATGCCCCCGCCATCGCCCGGGCCTATGAATCCGCAGGCGTGGACGCTTTAAACGTCACCGGCGGATGGCATGAGACCCGCGTGCCCCAGCTGCCCATGGAACTGCCGCGCGCCGCCCTTACCTATCTGGCGCTAAACATCAAAAAAGCGGTCAATATCCCGGTCATGGCCTCCAACCGGATAAGCGACCCCCATACCGCGGAGAAGGTTTTAAGGGACGGCTGCGCGGACATGATCAACCTGGGCCGGCCCCTGATTGCGGATCCGGAATGGCCGAAGAAAGCCCGGGAGGGCCGCCCGGATGAAATCCGCCCCTGTACCGGCTGCTCAGAAGGGTGCACGGACCAGATTTTCAACGGCAAACCGGTATTCTGCGTCGGCAACCCAAGGGCGGGCTTTGAAAACGAGCGGGGGATTGCCCCGACGAAAAACCCGAAACGGGTCCTGGTGGCGGGGGCCGGCCTGGCCGGTCTGGAGGCCGGGATAACGGCCGCACAAATCGGGCACCAGGTTGAAATTTATGAAAAAAAAGACGATATCGGCGGCCAGATATGGATCGCCGGGGCACCGCCGCACAAACAGGAGCTGCTGGAGCTTATCCGCTACTACCGGGCCATGCTGCGCAAATACGATATCCCGGTATTCCTCAATACGGCGGTTGACACGGCGCTGCTGCAAAAAAAATCGCCGGATCACATTATCGTGGCCGAAGGCGCAAAGGCCCTGCTGCCGCCTATAAACGGCGCGGATGACCCCTGCGTTTTATCCTCTTGGGACGTCCTAAGCGACAACCCCCCGCTGGGCCGGGAGGTGGCCGTTATCGGCGGCGGCTCGGTAGGTCTTGAAACCGCCCTTTTTGCGGCCGCCAAAGGCACCCTTACCCCTGAAACGCTGCATTTTCTTTTCGAATACCAGGCGGAAAGCCCGGAGCGGCTCAGAGAGCTAATGTTCAGCGGCACATCGCATGTCACCATCTTCGAAATGCTCCCCAAGCCGGGCAAGGACCACGGAAAATCCACCAAATGGGTGCTTCTGGGCAAACTCCAACGCTACGGCGTCAATATCATCACCGAGGCCAGGGTTCAATCCATCAAAAACGGGGCGCTCACCTATGAAAAGGCCGGCGAGACCCTGACGCAGCAATTTGACAATGTCATCCTTGCCGCCGGTTCACAGGCCGTACAGGAGCTGTCCCGAACGCTGGGGCCGCTCAATATCCCGTATGCCACCGTGGGCGACTGCGTCCAGCCGGGCAGGATCAATGACGCCGTCCATGGCGGGTTCTTAGCGGCCCTGGAAATTTAAGGGACCGATGACGGCTGATGTATACCTGGAACCTGGAAAACGAACGGCTTGAAGCGGAATCCTACCTGACGAGATGCCGAACCGATTTTACCGCCACCTATATGAAGGTGGCCAACCTCCAGTTTATTATCGCCCAGCAGCCGGAAATCGTTCAGGCTGGCACTGTTTCCGCCCTTTGCCGGGTGCTTGAAGGCAATGAGCATAACCGCCAGCGGCAGGCGTTCTTTCTTTTCAAGAAAGCCGCCGATGCTATGGCGGATATCATCCGCTTTTCTACGAGCAAAAATTTGACGGATCTCGTCCGGCAGGCCTTCACCCAGATTTTATCCAACCGAAACGGGCCGCCGCTCCGGGCGGCGGCAGAAGCCATGGGCGCATTGCCGTTAGATAACAAAGCGCCGGCGGCTGATTTTACCGGGCGCATTGAGCCAAACCGGCGCCGGGTGGAAGATATCCGGGAGATCTTCGGCCAAGTATCGCCGGCGGCCATGAGATGGATGGGCAGAAGCCTGGTGGTTTCGCCGCCGGCGATGGGCGGCCGGCGGTTTGTCCTCAAATTCGCCCGGCCCGGGCAATCCTCTTCCGATCTGGCGGCGGAAACCCGCTGGATGCAATTTCTGGCTGCACTTCCGCTGCCTGATGCATACCGGTTCGACATTCCCGAACCCTTGGCGCAGCCGGAGCCGGTCGTCTACCGGTTAAGCCCCTCGGCCCTGGCGATCCCGGATTCACTGGATATTGATACAAGCCGGCGCGCCATCGGCTATACCGTGCCGAAGGGCTATTTCAGCTATCCCAACCATCCGGTAAACGGGAAAATGCTGGACGCGGACGCCTGTCGGCGGATTCTGTGCAGAAATGCCAAATACCTTGGGCGACTGGCGGCCATGGGGATCATCCATACGGCCCCGATTCCGCTGTTTCACAACCGGATCCAACGCCATCGTCGGGAGGACCACGGCCTCTATGAATGGCGCCGGGGCGGACGTCTGGACCAGTGGCTGGCCTCGTGCCGGTTTCCGAATATCGGCGCCAGCGGCATCCGGGATTTCGAACACTTCGTCGCATTCTCCGGACCGCCCCGGCGGCTTTACGAGCTCATCGGCGCCCATGCGTTCAGTTTGATCCTTATTGCCGGCAGCTATTTCCGAAATCATGATGAGACCCGGGTGGGTATCGACGCCGACGGGAATCCGGTGGATGCCCGCCCCCTATTCGACCAAAAATGGCTGGCCCGCGTGCTTTCGGAGGTATTTGACGACTACTACCAGGGCTTTACCGGATTCTGCTATGCCGCCCCGTATCCCTTTGATCCGGAAACCTTGAGCCGCCGGCTGGTGGAAGAAATGGGGGTGGACCATCATATGGAGGAGGTTCTGCGGATTGCCGAGCAGAATTCCATGAGCCGGGCGGAATTTTATGAATTCCTGGCAAAACGGGGGTTTACAAAGGAACAAGCCGCCGCGGTCAACAAAGGAGAACAGGACATCACCCTTTTGACCGGGCCGCATTTGGGCGGGTTCAACCACCGGATCTCGGTCCCGGAGCTCACCGAATACACGGCCGCCCTAGCCGCCCTTTGTATTATGGACGGGTATTTGAAAGCGAAAAATACGACGTAGACCATTCGACGCCGGGTTCATTGTTTTATGGTCGCCAGTTTAAGCGCCAGGCCCAGAAAAACAGCGCCGGCCAACCAATTTAATATCTTCTGAACGCGGATGGATCGATTCAGCCATTCACCCAGCGTGCCGGCCAAAATCGCAATACTGCCGAAGACCATCAGGGTGGCCAGGATAAAGAGCCCGCCTAACAGCAAAATTTGAACGGCTACGGGCCCCCTTGAGGGGTCAGCGAACTGCGGGAGAAACGCGAGGAAAAAAAGGGAGACCTTTGGGTTGGTGATATTCATTATAATCCCACGGCCATATAGCCGCCAATGGTTGACGGGGCCGTTGGGTTTGCCCTCGATTTTTTCAGCCGAAGCGCCAAACGCCTGCCAGGCCAGATACAAAAGGTAGCCGGCCCCGACGAATTTAAGAAGGGAAAACGCGACGGCGGATGTCTGGAAAATAACGGCGACGCCAAGGGCGACCCCGCCGCTGTGCCCGATAAGCCCTGTACAGAGGCCGAACATAACCGATATGCCGGCACTTCTGCCGCGCAAAGCCGACTGCGTAAGAACGAATATATTATCAGGCCCCGGCGCAAGGGCGAGTAGAACAGAGGCCGTAAAAAATGTAATCAACGCTTCAATGGGTATCATATGGCCCCCGCCTGAACGCATCCATGATTCCGGGATCTTCGCCTAAACAGATGCCTTTCGGCCGATGCATCAGCAGGCGCGGCCGGCAGATAAAATCCGCCTATTAAAGAAGATGGCTTCGTAAAAAGCGGTTTATACCGCTAACGCTGTATTTTTACAGAAAGGAACCCTAAAAAACATCCGCATTGTCATTTCGAGCGGCAGCGAGAAATCTTTAACAATCAAGATTCCTCGTCACTTTCGTTTCTCGGAATGACAGCAGCGGAAGCTTCTAAGATAATATTAAATATTGTCGAGTTCCTTGGAAGCGGTTTATACCGCTAACGCTGTATTTTTACAGAAAGGAACCCTAAAAAACATCCGCATTGTCATTTCGAGCGGCAGCGAGAAATCTTTAACAATCAAGATTCCTTGTCGCTTTTGCTCCTCGGCATGACAGAGAGATAAGCTTGACGCCTTGATCTTGAACTTTTTACTTTGCCATCCCAAAATCGACTTTTTACGAGATGATCAAAGAAAAACCTTTGAAAAACGAACGGCGCTTACAACTCAAACGGCGTCAGGCTCTCATAGCCGTCTTCGGTGATCACAAAGCTCTGCTCAAACTGGGCGGAGAGTTTGCGATCCGCCGTAATGGCGGTCCAATTATCGTCGGCAACAAACAGATCGGGTTTGCCCAGGTTGATCATCGGCTCAATGGTCAGAACCATGCCGGGCACCAGCATAATACCCGTGTTTTTTTTACCGTAGTGCGGTACCTGCGGGGGCTCGTGGAATTCAAACCCCACGCCGTGGCCGACGAATTCACGGACTACCGAACAATTCTCCCCCTCGGCATATTGTTGAATCGCCCAGCCGATATCACCGATATGGTTGCCGGGTTTTAGCATGGCCATGCCGGCCTTCAGGCTTTGTGCCGCCACGCTGACAATTTTTTTGGCCTCGGGCCCGCACTCGCCGACAAAATAGGTTTTGTTGGCATCCGCATAATACCCGTTCAGATTATGGGTGACATCCACATTGATGATATCCCCGTTTTTCAGCTTCAAATCCCCCGGAATGCCGTGGCATATGACCTCGTTAACCGAGGTACAGATACTTTTGGGGAACCCATGATAGTTCAAAGGCGCGGGCGTCGCCCCGTGTTTAACAGCGTAGTCATGGGCCAGGGTGTTTAGCTCGTCCGTGGTAATACCCGGCCGGATGGCCGACTCCATGAGATCCAGGGTCCCCAGAACGAGTTCGCCGCAGGTCCTTATCTGTTCAACATCCTTTTGGCTTTTCAGCCGGATATTGTATTTGTCGGCATATAGCTTTTTATAGTCAATCGCCCCGGATGCCTCTTTGTTCATGCAGCATTTTTTATACTTTTTCCCGCTGCCGCAGGGACAGGGGTCATTTCGACCGATTTTTTTTCCTTTGTTTCTCAACATCTCATCCACCTGTATACCACCGTTATCCGACCGGTCAACCAAGGCCCGGCCCGGATATGATCATCCGCTAAAAGCAAAATATAGCGGCCATCGCCCCGTGTCTTTGGCCATCCGCTCCGGTGATGCCGAAGACATCATAATCAGGTAATATATAAACCGGATTCTCAGGTGTCAAGTATTGGATTGTCTCAAGGGGTAAGGTTTGTTATGAAGGCGAAAAGGCGTAAGACGTTTCCGAAATAACAGCCTGCGACACAAAATTTCCCGAATTGGAAAAACGAGGTGAATATGGGGCTTAAGCATGAAGAGCTGGTCTTAAAGACGGTAAAAGAAATCGTGGTAAAATTCATTGAAGTGGGAAATATCTCGCCGACGAGCTTCCACGATCATTTCCGAAACATCTATAAAACCGTGGACGCAGCGGTTAAAGCGTCAGAGAACGACCTGCGGCCGAAAGACGCCTCATCCGATTAATGGGCTTCCGCCCAATCTTTGCCCACGGCAACATTGACCTTAAGCGGCACTTTAAACGTCCAGATGGTCTCCATGATCTCCTTTATCCGGGTCTGGATCGTCGTCAACTCCTCTGACGGGACCTCAAACACCAGTTCATCATGGACGGTCAGCAGCATGGCCGACTGAAGCTTTTGCTCGACGATAAACTCATCCGCGCGAATCATCGCCAGCTTGATAAGATCGGCCGCCGTCCCCTGAATACGCGTATTAACCGCCGTTCTTTCGGCAAATGCCCGGATATTTTTATTCTGGCTGTCAATATCCGGCAGGAAGCGTATCCTGCCCAGCTCCGTGGATACCTGATGCGTCTCACGGGCGGCTTCAATCGATTCGTCGATAAACCGTTTGACCCCGCTGTATCGGGTAAAATACTGATCAATGATGGTTTTTGCCATCTTCTGGCTGACGCCCAGTTCCCGTGCCAGGCTATAGGCGCCCATGCCGTAGATAATGCCAAAATTGATCACCTTGGCCTGCCGCCGCAGTTCGGCGGTTATGGAGACCGTATCCGCATGGAACACTTCGGCCGCGGTCCGGGCATGGACATCCTCATCCGCCTGAAAGGACTCGATCAGAATCCGATCATTTGAGTAATGGGCCATCAGCCGGAGTTCGACCTGTGAATAATCCAGGGAAACGAAATAGCAGCCGTTTCTGGGAATAAAGGCCCGACGCACATCACGGCCCGCCTCGGTGCGAATGGGAATATTCTGAAGGTTGGGGTTTGAGCTGGAGAGCCGGCCGGTTGCGGTCACCGTCTGATTGTAGGAGGTATGAATCCGACCGGTTTCCGGATTGATCAGATCAAAGAGGGCGTCCACATAGGTAGATTTAAGCTTTGCCAGCGACCGGTGGCGCAGAATCAAGGCCGGCAGCTCGTGGCGCTCCGAAAGCGCGGTCAGCACATCCACATCCGTTGAATAGCCGGTTTTTTTCTTGGTCTTCTTCTGCACCGGCAGCTTCAGTTTATCAAAGAGTATCCGGCCGAGCTGCTGGGACGAGTTGATATTAAACGTTTCGCCCGCCTGGGCGTAGATAGCGGACTCCGTCTGCGCAAGCTGGGCGGCCAGATCCTTGGAAAACTCCCTGAGCCGGTCCTTGTCCACCCGGATGCCCGTCTCTTCCATTTTCATTAGCACCCGGACGAGCGGCACCTCGACCTTTTCAAAAAGCGGGGTCAAGCCGGCGGATTCGAGCATGGGCCGGAATTTGCCGTATGCCTGAAGCGTAATATCCGCATCTTCGCAGGCATATGCCGTCGCCTTCTCAACAGCCACTTGATCGAAGCAATCCAGATGATGATCGTCCTCCCGGACGGCCTCCTGGTATGAAATCATCTTATGGCCGAAGTAGTCCAGGGCGATCTGATCGAGATTATGCACGCGCTTTCCCGGATTGATGAGATATGAGGCCACCATGGTATCAAAAATGACGCCTGAGAGATCCACCCCGCAGCGCCTTAACACCATCCAGTCATACTTGATGTTCTGGCCGATTTTGCCGATCCGTGGGTCTTCAAGCACGGGTTTCAGTCGATCCAGGACCATCCGGCGGTCCAATTGATGCTCGGCGCCTTCGCCCACGTGGGCGCATGGGATATAATAGGCCTGATGTTCCCGGAGGGCTACAGAGATGCCTACGAGCTCCGCCTTCATGGGGTCAAGCGCTGTGGTCTCCGTGTCAACGGCAAAGACCCCTGCCTTTTTCAAATCCCCGATCAATTCTGACAATACCGCCTCATCCCGCACGGCCTGGTAAACATGGGCTTCTACTTCCGTGACGGCGGGATAATCTTTCTGCAGCTGCCGGAACTCTAGCTCCTGAAAGAGCCGGCCCAGCTTCTGCGGATCTTCCGGCCTGCGCTTGAAATCCTCGAGATCATGGGAAACCGCTACATCGGTATGGATGGCCGCCAGCTCCCGGCTTAAAAACGCCTGGTCCCTATAGGCCAAAAGTTTTTCACGCTGTTTCTGGGATTTCAGGGAGTCGATCCGCTCATACAATGCGGCCATATCCGGATAGGCTTTTAAAAGATTGGCCGCCGTCTTCTGCCCCACCCCTGGCACGCCTGGAATATTATCCGCCGTATCACCGGCAAAACCAAGGACATCGACCATTTGCCGGGGCTCAATCCCGTGAGTCTCGCGGACGGAATCCCGATCGATGTGGATATCCTTCATTGGATCCCAAATAATGCAGTTGTCTGTAATAAGCTGGATAAAATCCTTGTCGCCGGTCACCATTATGACAAAAAAACCGGCATTCTCGGCGATCTTCGCGTAGGTGCCGATGAGATCATCGGCTTCATAGCCCGTCTCTTCAATAATGGGTATATTAAAGCCTTCTGTGATGGCCTTGATGTATGGAATCTGGACCGCCATTTCCTCGGGCATGGGGGGCCGGTTGGCCTTGTATTCGGTATAAATTTCATGGCGGAATGTAGGGCCCTTGCTGTCAAAAAACATGGCCGTGTAAGCGGGGGCCCGATCGTGGATCAGCTTGATCAGCATTCGGGCGAAACCATAGGCGGCATTGGTCGGCAGGCCGGTGGATGTGGCGAGGCCGCGAATCGCATGATACGCCCGGTGGATATAGGCGGTGCCGTCAATAAGGTATACGGTCTTTTTATCCCCCATACGCTTTTAACCGGCCCGTCCTTGGGTTTAGAATCGTTTCAAGATCGGATAGCCGCCCGATATGATAGTCTCCAGATATAGACGCATTTCCGTATGCCACGAAATAAACGCCTGCGGCTTTCGCCGACTGGGCGTCCAGCGGCGAATCACCGACATAGACCATTTCCCGGGGCGCCGCCCGGAAATGCGCCAGCACGCGGGTCAGAGGCTCGGGATGCGGTTTGGGGTGTTCGACATCCAGTGCGGTCACCACCAAATCGAAGTATTCGGCAATCCCGTGCACCTCAAGCACCCGATTCATCGTGTCGGATCGATTCGTGGCCACCGCCAGAGACAAACACGGCCGATACCGCTCAAGTACATCGATCAAGTCCGGCGCCATCGCCATGTATGGGATAAACGGCTCATACCCGGTTTGTTTCCGGTACTGCTGGGCTTTTTGATAAGTCTGCGCATCCGGGAACAGGTTGGCCATCGCCTGGTCCACGGTATGCATCTGGGCATGGGCGAACGCCTCCTCGGTCATGGGCGGCCGGTCAAACTGAGCCAGAATATGATTGTAAAACGCTTTATTGGCTGTTTCCGTATCAAATAAAACCCCGTCACAGTCAAATGTCAGAATTCGGATATCGGCCATGGGCATTATTGGACGGTTTCCTCTTTTTCCCGGATGTGGCTGGAAACAATAATCGTCAGCGGGCCATGCGCGCTCCTGTCGGTTATAAGGCTTAACCGGTTATAATAGCGGCCGGGCTTGTCCTTTGTAAAAATGATTTTTAATTCATAGGCGGGCCTGCCCGAGACTTCAATCTGCTTTAGCTCATGCCGGATCTCAGCCCCCTGCATGGCACTCACCCTTAGTATTTTAAAAGGCTCGCTGGTCTCCGGAATGATGGTGACCCGCTGCTCGAGCTCCTCGCCCACGAATCCCTTGAAAAGGACGCGCTTCGGTTTGATCGTGGCGAATTTTTTCACAGTACCGCTTACGCGCAAACGGATTTCCCCGTTTTCCGGGTCATTGGTAATGACTGTGGCGCTCCGGGTCATCTGCCGGCCACCGCGGCCCTTGGTGCTGACTTTTACTGTTATATTTCCCTCGCCGCCGGCGGGGATCCGATTCGTAAAAGAAACGACGGCACAGCCTCAGCCGGTTCTCGTCCCCCGGATATTCAAGGGGGCATCACCAATATTTTTGATCACAAAATCATGGCGGACGTCTTCGCCCTCCATCACCGATCCGAAATCATAATCATGGGTTTCAACCATCGCCTTCGGACCGGTCTGACCGGCCAGTGCCACAAACGGATAAACGCATAGAAGTGCGGCAAGGATTCCGATTCTGAAAACGGTCGACCCGCATCCTATTTTCATTGAAAAAGCTCCCTCGTGGAAAAAAATCGGTTAAAAGCCTTCCATATCGTTATTTCGAGCGGTGACAAGAAATCTTTAATAAAAAAGGGGCCTCGTCACTTTCGCTCCTTGATCCTGAACTTTTTATGAGGCTCTCGGGTTTGACCCGGATAATTTGTTCAATTAAAGAATATTCAGGGTAATGTCAAGACGCAACCCGTGTTTAAGGGGAAAGGGCCAAGGGCCAAGGGGCAAGGGCAAGCCGCCGATCGGCTCGCCCCCGTGCGCGGAGCGGGCAAAGACTTTCAATGGCGCCGGTTTTCTGATAAGACCTAAAATAAACCAACAGAACTATCGACCAATCCAATCAAGGAGAATAAAACGGATGGAACCGCAGCAACCGCGAGATATGCCGCATGCCGTCGTCCTGCTGATAACAGCAGCATGTTTTGTCGTCATTATCGCCGGCATGAAAGCCGCCGCCGATATCCTGGTGCCGTTTTTTCTGGCCATTTTTATCGCCATCATTTTCACCCCGCCGCTTTTCTGGATGCAGCGCAAAAAAATTCCCACCATTATCGCCATAGTACTTATCATCGCCCTTATGGTGGCCATCGGGTATCTGCTGGCGCGTTTCGTAGGGGGATCGATCAATGAGTTTAGCAATGCGCTGCCCGAATACCGGGAACTGCTGATCCAGAAATCGACCCGCATCCAAACCTGGCTCAATAAGATGGGCATTGAAGTCACCGACCAAATGGTAAGAAAACATTTGAACCCGGGCATCGCCATGCAGATGGCCAGCAAAACCCTGACCGCCTTGGGCAGCGTATTGACCAATGCCTTTTTAATTCTTTTGACCGTAATTTTTATTCTTTTAGAGGCGGCCGGATTCCCGGATAAAATCCGGACGGCATTGAAGGCCCCGGAAAAATCGCTGTCCAACTTCAACCAGGTAAGCCGAAGCGTCAACCGGTACCTGGCGTTAAAAACGCTGCTGAGCCTCTTGACCGGCATCCTGGTGTGGTTATGGCTGTCCCTGCTAGGGGTCGATTACGCCATCTTATGGGGCCTGGTGGCGTTTCTGTTGAACTATGTCCCCAATATCGGCTCCATCATTGCGGCTGTGCCGGCGGTGCTGCTCGCGCTTATCCAACTCGATCTGCTGCATACCCTTTTGACGGCTGCGGGCTACATCGTGATCAATACGGCTATCGGCAACCTGATTGAACCCCGGTTAATGGGCGGCCGCCTGGGTCTTTCGACGCTTGTGGTCTTCCTCTCCCTGGTCTTCTGGGGTTGGGTTTTAGGGCCGGTGGGGATGCTGCTTTCCGTTCCGCTAACCATGATCTTGAAAATCGCGCTGGCCAGCAACGAGGAGACCCATTGGCTGGCCATCATGCTGGGCCAGGAAACGCTTGAGGATACACTGCCTGCCGGGGAGGAGAGCTGATGCGAAAAAAAACAGGCCGTTTTGTAGCGATGAAAGGATTCGTAGGCCACGGCAGAATATGCCCGGAGGGGTATGCGATCGGTTAAAGTCATACTGGCCCCCCAATATTTTCTATATTTCGGCATCCTCGGTATCTATCTGCCGTATTTCAACCTATACTGTTACCATCTGGATTTCACCGGTTTTCAGATAGGGGTCCTATCCTCCCTCCGAACACTTGCCATTGCGGTATTCCCTCTTGTGTGGGGGGCGTTGGCCGACCGGTTTCTGATCCGCCGGCCCATCTACATCGCCTGCACGCTGATCAGTACGGGTATCTGGGCGTTTTACCTGCTGACCACCGATTTTTATGCCATGTTCGTCATTACCGCCTTTTACGGCATTTTCCATGCCCCGCTGATCTCTTTTTTAGAATCTTTTTCCATGGACCTGCTGGGGGATGAGAAGAAAAGCTATGGCCGGCTCCGCGCGTGGGGCTCCATCAGTTTCATTCTGACGGTCATTATCGTGGGGCGGGCCATTGACGCGTTTTCCACCCATATTATCCTCATCCTTATCCTGGTTGGAAAACTGATGCTTTTCTCGATTGCCACCCGGATACCGGCTTCCTCACCGCCCAGAAAATCGCCTTTTTCCACCGGTGCCCGGGCGCTTGTCTCCAGGCAGGTGGTTATCTTCCTGCTCGCCGCTTTTCTGATGCTGTTAAGTCACGGCACCTATTACGGATTTTTTTCCATCCATCTGGAGGACCTCGGATTTAAAAGCTCATTTATCGGCATCACCTGGGCGCTTGCCTCCATCTCCGAGATATTCGTAATGATCAATTCAGAGCGGATTTTCAAACGGTTTTCCTACGAGTCCGTCCTGATCCTTTCTTTTGCGGCCGCCGGTCTGCGCTGGTTCATTCTGTTTTTTGCCACCTCAGCGGTCCTGATCCTGTTGACCCAGATCTTGCACGCCTTCACCTACGGGGCCTTTCATGTGGCCAGCATCCTCTACATTGACAAACTCACCCCGAAAGAGGCCAAGACGCTCGGCCAGGCGGTCAACAATGCCGTAACCTTTGGGCTGGGGATTATGTCGGGATTTTTTATCAACGGCTATTTCTTTGATATCATCGGCGCCCAGAACCTTTTCGCCATCAGCGCCGTTCTGGCCGTTGCCGGGGGCGGGTTAATGATGACCAATCTAAAACCGAAGGCGGCTATATAAAAAAACTCCGCATGATTCTGTCGAAGACCTGCCCGCCTTCAGGCCTGGATGGCTTGGTCTGCTTTGCGGTCAGTATCTCGGGGGGCAAAAAGGATAGAAAATCTGAAACCCCGGGCATAACGACGCGGACGACGGGAAATTGCAGTACCGGATGGGTATGGTCCAGAATAATGCAGTCAGTGGAAAACTTCTCGCATACATTTTTTATCTGCTCTATTTCTGACAGCAGATCCGGGGCCTCTTCGTTTTTAAAATCTTTCTGTTCGCCTTTTTGGACAAAAGAGATGGCCTTGGGGGACAGGCCGCAGCGCATGAGCATATAATAATTTGAAACCTGTGAGTCCGGCTGGACCTGTTTGTTGAACCGGGGCCTGGGCTTGTACAGGGTTTCTCTGCCCTGGATGCCCTCGGTAAAGCATCGGGTAAGCGCCTCCAGGGTATTAAACGCGGCCCCCGGGATGAGTATTTGATGCTCAAGAAGATTCGGATCCAGGTTATCATTTATATAAAGCACGCCGATGACCGGCAAAAACCCGTCAAACGAGAGATCTTTGATCAGTACCCGCACCCCGTGCGTATTATAGAATTCGATCATCTCCCGGACGAACTGATTGCCGATGCTTTGCCCGTCAATCGTGGGATGGATTTTCTCCGGCTTGATGGTGTTGATCTGCGCCCAGCGTTCAAATATCTCGCATGAGGCCTGGATGATCGCCTCTTCGATGGTGTTTCCGGCCGCCATCCCGTTGGACCCATGGATAAAATGGATTAAATTGATCGGGACCTTGACCGTTTTCTCATTCATAAGGGAGTAGCCGTCCACCCAGTTCCGGGCCATACGGCTGTCTTTTATTTCCTCCAGATCATCGGCGCCAAGCTGGGATTGATGGCGGAGAAGATCCTCGATGGGCAAAGGATTGTCCAGTTCATCCTGATGGGCCCGTTCATAGCCGTCCATCCAGGCGAAGTCTAAAAATTTTCGCGTCTCCGAATTATATAAAACGGGGAGATGATAGCGGACCTGCTCTTCAAAGACAGGATAGAAGAGGCCTGCACTCATCCGCTCCATTAATTCGGCGCATGCGCTGGCTTCCGCCAGCTCGGGCGTAATCCCCTTGCCCTCACAAATGATCTGCAGATCGTCAATCCAGACCCTTCCCCAATAAATCCGCTCCGCCGCCTTTACACCCGAATATTGCGCCTTGAGTTTCAGGGCGCGCAAGCCGCTATGAATCCGCTTTATCGTATTTGCCGGCTGATCACATTTGCCGTACGCATTTCTCACCTGGTTGTTTAACCGCATTGGACGAAGCTCCAGTATCTTGTGGGCGAATTCGTGCCTGAACGAATTAGCCTTTTTTGGATGGACCCGGCTTAGGCATGAGGATATAAAGCCCTCCGGGATGCTTCATTCGACCGGCGGCGGCCTCTGCATACCGGCCCCCGCCCCAGAAAATATCCACCCGTTCCAAGCCTTTGATGGCATCACCCGTGTCCTGATTTAAAACGAACCGCGAAAACCGCTCCCACGCTTTTACGCGCCCCGACTTATCCAGCAACGGCTTCTCGGTCCGGATAAACGCCAGCGCGCCGGAGGGATAGCGCCCTTGATCCATGGCGACGGATCGCCCCGGGGTTAACTCAACCCCGAGGCACCCCTTCGGCCCCCCGGGCGCCTCCTCGAAGAAAACATAGCGCGGATTATAGGCAAAGATGTCATCCTGCAGGGCCGGATGGCTTTTCAGGTAGCGACGGATGGACTGCATGGTCAAATCCTTGCGGGCGATTTTCCCCCTGTCGATCAGGTACTTTCCGATGCTTCTGTAGGGGCGCCCGTTTGATGCCGCATAGTGCACATTGATTAGCCTGCCGCTTGGCAGACGTACGATGCCGGAGCCCTGAACATGAAGAAAGAAAAGATCCACCGGATCATCCACCCAGACGATGGGGGCCGCCGTATCCTCGAGTCCCCCCCGGCTTTTAATGGTTTGCCGTGAATAATAGGGTACCACTTCTTTGCCCGAGCGACGGCCGACGACCCGGTCCCGGGAACAGGAATCGCAGAAATCCTCGAGGGTAATGGCAACGAGATCCCCCGGCCGATTATAAATAGGATAGCGATAAACGGCTGTTTTTTCTCTACTGCCGTTTAGAATCGGCATATAGTATCCGGTATATAGGATATCGTCTGACGCCATGCCGCCGCCCACCCTGTAGACACAGAAATGACGGGAGATCCATTTTTTTAAGGCATCCTGCGACGGCTGGCCCCTGATAAACGATAGGAACCGCGCCAACCCGTCTTTCAACCGACCGGCACGGAATCGATCCCCACCGAATTCGAATTGCCGGTCTTCCGGCAGCTTCTTATAATAGCTGATGCTCGACTCGAGCCCGGCGGCCAGGCGTTTCAAGTCCATATCATCCTCAAACGCGGGGCAGCCGCCAGCAGGCAGACGCTCAATGGCAATTTTCTCGGCCGTTCCATGGGGGCCATCCTGCGCATATGCCGATAGAGCGATAAGGACGGAGACGGCCCCAAAAAAAAGGCAAAGCAGGCGAACCCCGTATTTGACCGACCGACTACTCATTATTTTCCTCATTAAGTATATGCCCGGGTTTTTCCTCTACAGGGGATAGATCCGAGAGCGGTTTTCCGTTGTTTAAAGTCATGCCCATCTCCTGCAGCCTTCGGGCCGCAGGCATTACCCGTTTATCCATGGACCCGATGGTCTGGTTAAATGTAGTGACGGACCGGTCCAGATCCTTTCCCAGCTTGTTCATATGGCCGATCATCGAGCGGAAACGATTGTAGAGCTCATTGCCAAGCTCGCTTACCGCCCGCGCATTTTCCGCGGCGGTTTGCTGTTTCCAGCCATAGGCCACGGCTTTTAACAATGAAATCAGCGTCGTCGGTGTCGCCAGGATAACGCCCTTATTTGCCGCTTCTTCTATCAATTCCGGCATCTTGGCCAGCGCGGCGCTGAAAAAATTTTCACCCGGCATAAAAAGGACCACAAACTCGGGCGAGGGTTTAAACTGAGACCAATAGCTTTTCTGCGCCAGCTTCTGGACATGGGTCTGTACGTGGCGGGCGTGCCGACTCAGCATATCCTCACTCTCATCCCGGGAGTCAAGTTCAAGGGCGTCCAGATAGGCTGTGATCGAAACTTTTGAATCCACAATGATCCGGCGCTCCCCGGGTAGCTGAATAACCATATCCGGCCGAGCCACCCCGTCCTCAGTTTGTGTGGACACCTGCTCAAAAAAATCACACCGGTTCTGCATGCCGGATATTTCGACCACCCGCCGCAGGGTAATTTCCCCCCACCTACCGCGGACATGCGGCATGCGAAGGGCATTGACGAGTTTTCCCGTCTCCCGCTGGAGTTCGGTCTGGGTCTGGGCTAGCGAGCCCACCTGCTGGGAGAGCTCCCCATAGGCTTTCTCCCGCTCCCGTTCCATAGAACGAACTTCCCGGCCGTATCTTTCAAGCGCATCCGCAATCGGCTGGACCACCTCATTGACTGCCTTCTCACGGTTTTTTAGCTCCTGCTTTGCGGATTCCAGGTAACCGGAAAGGGTGGTTCCGGCCAAATCCATAAACGACTGGTTGTTCTCAGAAAGCGCCCGGGCCGCCATCGCCTGGAACGAGTCGGTCATTCGGGCCTTGACCTCTTCGATCATGCGGTTTTTTTCTTCAGCCGCGGCCCGTTCCTTTTCAAGTGTGGTCTCAAGCTCGGCGTTTTGCTTCTGATGCTCGGCGATCTGCTGCTGAAGACTTCGGAGTTCATCCTCGCGCCTGGAAAGGGTATCTTTCAAACCGTCGATCTCTTCCAGGCGGGTATTCGCCGCGGCAAGTGAATTTGAAACGGACATGAACTTATCATGCTGGGCGGAAAGCTCCTTCCGGACCGATTCAAGCCGGCGGGAAAACAAAGGGCGGGTGGTTAGCCATCCGGCCATTCCGCCGGCAACAAACCCGGAAAGCACGTAAAGGACCACCTCAATCCCTACTTGTACCTGCATCAATGGCTTTCACCTTTATGGCTTCGTAAAAAAACTCCTGTTCCGCCGCAGCGGCATTTTTGTAGAAAATAACGCCAAAAAGCGTCCGTATTGTCATTTCGAGCGGCAGCGAGAAATCTTTTATAAACAAGATTCCTCGTCACTTTCGTTCCTCGGAATGACAGCTGCGGAAGGCACCAAAATGACAATAAATATTATGGACTTCCTTGGAAGCTCCCTATTCCGCCGGCCGGATGTAGGTCCCGCTTTTGCCCCCGGACTTCTCCATCAGGCAGATCTCGGATATCATCATCTCCCGATCGACCGATTTACACATATCATAAATGGTAAGGGCTGCAACAGATACGGCGGTCATTGCCTCCATTTCAACGCCTGTCTGTGCAAAAACCCGGACCGTAGCCCGTATCCGTATCGAATGGCTCGTATCCTCAGGCATAAAATCCACGCCGATGTGCTGAATCTGAAGCGGATGGCAAAGGGGAATCAGCGCCGGCGTCCTCTTACCGGCCATAATCCCCGCCAGCCGGGCGGTTTCTATGACGTTGCCCTTGTGAATGGCCTGACTCATGATCCGTTCGAACGTTTCCGGCTGCATATATACCCGGCCTTCTGCCACAGCCGTGCGCTGACTGGCGGGTTTCTCGCCCACATCAACCATTCGAACCCGTCCATGGTTATCCATATGCGTAAATGTATCCATTTCCACTCCCGAAAGGTTTATTCAAAGGTTTAAGGTTTAAGCTCTAGTGTACAAGGCACAGGATGCAAGGTGCAAGAGTTACCCTATTTGACTCCCTGCCATTAACTTAAACGCCTTAATAGATGCATAAACCCGATCAAATAAATTGTTCCGTCTTATGCGTCACCGTCTCCTTGACGGCGTTAAGCGTGCGCTCAAGCGCCGGTATCACATTCGCACGGGTGTCTCCTGCGACGACCAGACGCATAATCTCATCGCCGACGGCCAGCGGCCTATTCTCAACGGTTTCCACCCGGATATCGATGATTCCGGGGGACCGCTTTTCCCGTTCGATAATCTGCTCCAGCTGCCGGTGGTCTACGGACACGCTCAGGCCGGAAACCGACCGGCCATCCCGGGATGAGCCCCGGACGATACCGGTATGGGATAAAATCATGCCTATCCGGTCGGCATCCGGATGCCGTTTGATCTCGTTGATCATCTCGTTTAACGCCATCGTTTAATACCCCTCTATTTGCCGCGCCTTTTGACCCGATCGCCCCATGATTCGGCACGGCTCAGGTCCTCCGGCGTATTAATGTTGAAAAAGGACGTAAGCTCCGGGTCTGCCTGTTGGAGCATATCCCCGGAGACTTTTTTTACCCTGAAGAATTTGAAAATCCGCTGAATTTTAAACTTTTCCGCCTCTATATGGCGTTCCATCATAGAAAGGCAGGCTTTTGAATAGACGGCAAACAAAGGCTCCATACCGGCTTCGGTTTCGGGAATGACGACGCCGGTATTGGCTTCTACGCGATCCAGCATGGTATGGATCAGATCCGCCTTGACAAAGGGGGTATCACAGGCGGTGACAAAAACAAACGGGGTACGGGCATAAAACAGGGCGGCATGGATACCGGTAAGAGAGCTTCTTTCTGAAAAAATATCTGCGGCAATCGTCGCATCAAATTCCATATAGGCCGCCGGATCATTGGTTACAATGAGGACCTCTTCAAAAACGGATCTGAAGAGGTCAAAGAGGCGATCAATAATCCTTTGACCGCCGATTTCCAAAAATGCCTTGTTTTTACCGGAAAACCGTTTACTTAAGCCGCCTGCGAGGATCACGCCGCTGCAGGCCGTGCCGGGATCCGTCATACGTCATCTCACCGGGTTAAACCGTAAATGCTGATTTTGAGTTTGGGGCCCGCCCATCCTTTTCCGTTCAGCGCCGCTTACAGCCCTGATGACACTGCTATAGGAGAAAATACGTTTAAAATCAAGAAGTGCCGACATTAACGCCGATGATGGATCAGGGCCCCAGAAACTTCTGCCTAAACTCAGTTTTGATGGCTTCGTAAAAAGTCCAATATCTGTGTTGCGCTTCCGTCCCTCGGAATTTCACGTACAGCTAAGTACGCTGCATTCCTCGGGATTTTGCGCGCCTGATCTTGAACTTTTTACTTTGCCATCCTAAAAACGACTTCCAAGGAACTCGACAATATTTAATATTATCTTAGAAGCTTCCGCTGCTGTCATT
>Ga0209925_1000533_pt1 | contig 19516 bp, 13 predicted proteins | sample SalPonR2_A_D1_MG_FD_185702 | JGI IMG/M metagenome (GOLD analysis project Ga0209925, IMG submission 185702) | Salt pond soil microbial communities from South San Francisco under conditions of wetland restoration - Salt Pond MetaG R2_A_D1_MG... ...
TCGGTGCGGGGCTGGTTATCGGCACTATTCCGACAATCTTCATCTATTCGATCATCAGCAAACAAGTCCAGAATAGCCTGACCACCGCCGGCGCAGTAAAGGGCTGATAACCTGAAAGTAGAGGGCTGATAACCTGAAAGTAGAGGGCGGTGCAGCAGATTTTCGGCCGCCCTCTATCTCAAGCCGGGTATTACAAGCAGAAATCAGTTATAGGCCAGCCGGGTGGGTTCATCGGACATAGTGGGGCTGATAATCGGCTCCCACTCATCGCCCTCCCAGGTACCGAGCTTCGTATGCATGGTGAGGTATTTTTCCGGTATCGGATGGGTACCGTATACCACTTCCAGCTGGTAACGCTGTTCGATAAAATTGCGGAAATAGGTAATGTAGGGACAGGGAGGATACCCGACCACTAATCCGGTAGCCAAATGGATAACGGTGGCTCCGTTTTTCTTCATCTCCTCCACCGCGTACTCTATATTTCCACCGGGGCACCCGTCGCAGGAGGTGTAGCCTACAAGTTCGACCTCAGAATCTGCGTATCTTTCAAACGCCCCTTCGCGGTTTCGTAGAGACCGCATGCACTTTCCCCCAGCGCACCTTCTATAACGATCGCAGATAATAATACCGACTTTTATAGCTTCTTTCATTGTGCTCCTCCCTTGCTTCCTCGTAGTACTTTATATTACCACACCGCTTATGACATTGTCAGTTCTTTTTAGCACTTCTTCTGGACAGCGCCCCGGACATCGACTAAACGCCGGCCTATTGCCCTTGTGCGCAGGGCCGCATATTGCTACACTAAACCCCATGACAAAGAAAGAATTACATGAGCTAAAAGATATTATCCTGGTAAAAATAAAAGAGATCGAAGACTCTTTTCCCTATTTGACAGAGGAAACCAAGGCCATAGAACCGAGCGTGAGCCTCGGACGACTTACCAGAATGGAGGCCATCAGCGAAAAGGGTGTGAATGAATATGTCCTCGCTCAGAATAGACAGTCCCTTCAAAAGCTGAACAATGCCCTGGATCGTATGGAAAAGGGAACCTACGGTATGTGTATGAAATGCAAGCAGGAAATCCCCATCGGCCGGCTGCGACTGGTTCCGGAGGCGGTAGTCTGCGTTAATTGCTCTTCCTAGAGCACACGTTTCTCCTCTCGTTGTATGTGCCCCAAATACTGGCCGAACTGGGAATATCGAACAGCCTGTTGGGGTATACATTACATATTACACCAGTAATTCGCAATGTGAAAATTTTCACATTGCGAATGCTCACATTTTGTTTAAGATAGGTAGTTTATCTTAAAGATGGTGTGGGTATTACACGCTAAAATTGAGAGTACTCACTGTTCCCTTGGGTGTACTGTCGATTGAATAAGTAGCATCTATCTGTTCAGAAAGAATCTTCACCAGAACCAGCCCCAGGGATGTGCTTTCTATCTGGTCCTTTTCAAAACCGCTTCCATTATCCGATATGGAGAGGTGAAAATTGCTACCTTTTTTTTCCAAGCTTATTGAAATTTTTCCATTGCTTGAGTTTGAGAATCCGTACTTGAGACTGTTTGTTACAAGCTCATTGATAATTAGACCTAAGGGAACTGCGGTGTCGAGGTCAATATGGTAGTGAGGAGAGTCTACAGAATACTCTATGGGAGGATTGGTTCCCCGATATGTATCAATAAGCTGACCAACAATGTCATCAAGATAATTGCCGATATCTACCCCGCTAAGATCGTTCGATTTATAAAGTTTGTCATGCACCAGGGCCATGCTCTCTATCCGCCCCATTGCCTCATGAAAATAGCTTTTCACGTCCTCATTATCTATCTCGGAAGACTGCAAACTAAGCAGGGCTACAACAACGGAAAGATTATTTTTGACCCGGTGGTGTACCTCCTTTAAAAGAATTTCCTTTTCCTTGAGGGCCTGTTCCTGTCGCTTCTTAGCCTCTTCTCTTTCGGTTACATCCATTGAGTACTCTATTACCCTATCCAATTTTCCGTTCTCATTAAATATAGGGAAAGCATGAATCTCTACTAATAATGGCACTCCCTCATTAGAGTGAGTGTGTATTAACGAAGTAGATTTACCTGTACGTCGTATCTCCTCTATTGGACATGAATACTCTTTTCCTTCACAAGGCGTATTACGGTTGTGAGTAAGCTCATAACACGTAGTTCCCTCTCCCAGGTTTCGAGCTGCCGTGTTGGTCATCTCCAGGCTATAATCATCTACACGGACCACATAAAGCGGATGCACTATTGCCTCAAAAACCTGGCGTAAAAACTCCTCGGATTTCTTCTGCTTCGTAATATCCGATACCGTCTCCAGCACTTGTGCTACAGTACCTTCTTCATTGAAAAGGGGATGGGCGATACTGTGGTACCAGCGGTGGTCCTTTTTATTGTGACTTACCGTCTCTGATATCTTCTCGGTCTTAAAACACTCCTCTACGGCACATTGCTCACATGGGGTATTCCTTCCTTCGAAGAAACGATAGCAAATCTTTCCCTCGGGATTTTCCTTGGGGAAGGACCTTCGCATAAACCCATTGACCCAATCTACTGTTTTGTCCGGATTGTGAATAATAAGTCCTATCTCCATAGTTGAAAGGACCTTGCCCATTCTTTCACTGCTTTCTTTGAGTTGCTTTGTACGCGTTTCCAGCAGCTGTTCGACATACAAAAGCTTCCTTTCCTTGATAGCTTTCACGCAAAGAGTAACAAGATAAGTAGGGTCGAAGGGCTTTTTAATATAGGCGGCGGCGCCTTTGCGCATCCATTCTACCGCAAGAAGGGGATTGGGATCTGTGGTCATCATAATAAGGACAGTGTGGGGCAAGGCACGGCGAAACTCCTCAAGCAGATCATCTCCTTTGATGTCCGGCAGATGGTAATCAAGTATCACCACTTCAGGAATATATCTGTAAAAAGATTCACGTGCGGTCACAGCATTTTCGGCCGTAACAACTATAAAGCCCTTCTTCGTGAAAGCTTTCTCTACAATTTCACACTGAAGAGAGCTGTCCTCAACAACAAGCACATAGGAGGAAGGGGATATTTTGTCACCCTGCAGTACACTTTCTACGGTGGAAATTAACTTTTCCCTCTTTACAGGTGCCGACAGAAAAAAATTGGCCCCGATATCCCTGCTTATTTCTTGCGCATCAGCTCCTGCAAAGGTTGCGGAAATAACCAGAATCGGCACGTCCCTGTAGCGTAAGTATTCCTTCGAGCGGAGCAGACGGCATAGCTTCCAGCCGTCAATGCCGGGCATGTAGAGATCGGTTAGAATAAGAGCTGGAGGTATCTCTGTTTCATGTAGGTACACAAGCGCCTTTTCAGAACTGTTAAACCGCATAATCGTGTAGCCGGCATTCCTCAACCACAGAGTATAGAGTTCGAGCTGTACTTCATCATCGTTGATCACTACTATCGAAGAATAACTATCCATTTGGGCCCTTCCATTTCTGCAATTCTTCAATGAGGTTGTTCATTGTATCAATAAGGTATTGTGCATATAGCCCGGCGGTCTCAGTTTTTCCCTCTATCGCAGCTTTTTCTGCAGAAAGTGCCGATTCAGCGGCCTCATCCATACAAAGGGTATTAAAAATACCCTTCAATGAATGAAAATCTCTTCTCGAGGAAACTATATCTTCCTTTGATAGTGATTCGGTGATCTCCCCACTTAATTGTGGAAGCCTCTCGATAAGCATATCAAACATCTCTTCTACGGTATTCTCATCATGACCGTTCGCAATAAGGTTTTCCATAGACCTCTGAAGCACCCCTTCACCACTCTCTTTGACCTCAACTTCTTTTTCCTTACTAGGACTTGTCTGTTTTAGCCACTTTTCAATTGTGAGGCTAAGAGAGCTAATGGTAACGGGTTTCGACAAATAGTCGTTCATTCCCGCTTCGAGCGCCTTTTCACGGTCACCCTCTAAAGCCCCCGCGGTAAGCGCAATAATAGGCGTACGATCAGTTTTTTCTATCCCCTTATCCTCTTCTAAAGCCCTTATTTTCTTGGTAGCCCCATAACCGTCGAGCTCGGGCATCTGAACGTCCATCAGTATTATATCCGGATATCTTGTGTTATAGAGTTCTACCGCCTCTTCTCCCGTAACGGCGGCAATACATTCGGCCTGGGGAAATTTTTTACTGATAAGCCCTCGGGCTAGAAGCATGTTGGAAGAATTGTCCTCGGCAATGAGTATAGAAATCTGGGCTTTCGCCCTATCCTGCTCTGTATTTCCGCCCTCTTTGTTAAGTTTTCCTCCCACAGTTTTTTCCTGAAGGGATGCTGAAACTTGAGAACAATGCTGCTTTTCTCCACGATGAACCTTATAAAACAACTCATATAACTGTTTCATTTTAATCGGCTTGACCAGTCTATATTCAATTTTCAATTCACGACATCTTTCAATTACATGAGGGTCCTCCGCAGAACTGTAAAGAAAAATAATAGGACTTTCCTTGGAAGATAAGCCGATCTCATTTCTAATCTTTTCAGCAACATCAAGCCCGTCCATAAAGGGCATATGATAGTCTAAAACCACTACATCAAAATTATTTTTACCGCTTAGTTTTTCAAGCGCCTCCATTCCGTTACTCGCTGTTTCAGTATGAATGCCCCAGTTAGTACACATCCCTTCTAAGATAGTGCGGTTGTTGCTATTGTCATCAACAATTAAGACCTTCTTAATATCAATTTTAGCCGGCTTCTCCTGCTCTTTCTCCTCAACTACCTTGAAGGGAAGAGTAAAAGAAAAGGAACTCCCCCTTCCTGGTTCACTATCAACAATGAGCGTACCCCCAAACTTCTCTACAAGACTTTTGGATATAGAAAGACCCAGCCCGGTCCCGCCATATTTACGAGTAGTAGAGTGGTCCGCCTGGGTAAAAGAGTTGAAGATCTTCTTTCTCTGGTCCGCCGTCATACCGATCCCGGTATCTCTTACGGTCAAGGTGATAGATGAGGGGTTTTCCGTATCGATCCTCTCCGCCTTAAGCTCCACCTCCCCTTCTTCTGTAAACTTCGCCGCGTTGCTCAATAGGTTCGTGACCACTTGGTGGAGTCGAACGGGATCGGTCACTACCATATGCGGCACATGAGGATCTATGTTAAGGATAAGCTCTAAACCCTTGGCATGGGCTCGGTAGGTAATGATATCCATCGCCCTTTCCAACTGTTCTCTAAGATTAACAGTTGTATATTCCAGCTCTAGCCTTCCTGCCTCGATTTTCGAAAAGTCGAGTATGTCGTTTATCAGCATTAAAAGTGCTTCGGCTGAAGAGTTTACATTTTCAAGATACTGCGTCTGTACACTGTCAAGATTAGTAGTAAGAAGCAAGTCGGTAAATCCTACAACCGCGTTCATGGGAGTACGAATTTCATGACTCATATTTGCAAGAAACTCGCTTTTGGCTTTACTTGCCATCTCTGCTTGTGCCGCCATCTCCTTTGCTAATACAGTCTGCTCTTCAAGGTGGCGATTGGCCTGGGCCAATGCATCCTGTGCCTCCTTTTGCTCGGTAATATCATTGAAAATAGCAAAACGCCCGTTTATTTTTCCACCCATTTTTATCGGACCCGCAGAAACTCGAACGTGGATCTCTCTGTAGTCTTTTCGCCGCCTGATAATATCGGTCCCTTTGATACCGACCAAGGACTCTCTGTCAAGTTCCTTTGATTCAAACTCAAGGAACCGTTCCGGACATATTAAATTTTCCAGCATCTCTCCCTCAGCCTCTTGAAGGGTATAACCGAACACCTGCTCGAAAGCTCTGTTTGCATCCATTACACGATTCTCGAGGTCCATCATCACCATCGCCGCGCTGGAGTACTCGAAGAGCGACTGAATTTGTGACCGTTGAAACTCTACCTGCTCTTCCGCCTGCTTCTGTTCGGTTATGTCCGTCATTACTGTAAGAAAACTAGGAAGACCTTGAGAATCAATAATTTCTCCCGAAAATAGTCCGTCTAGAATTGTACCGTCCTTGGCTCGTACTTTCAGCTCGCAATTCTCTATTCGCCCCTGTTGATTCAGTTTTTCGGCAATAAGCTGCTGCTTGTCATGTTCAATAAAGATTTCAAGCTCTTCGCTTGTTTTCCCAATTATTTCGTCCCTGGCATACCCCATTTTTTTGAGAAACGCCTCGTTTACCTCGGTGAATCTTCGCTCGGGGAGAATGCTCACCGCCATGAGCGCCGGGTTTCTGTCGAAGAGTTTGTTGAACTTCTGCAGTGCAGCCTGCTCTTTTGAAAGGTCCTTGGATATGCCGAAAATACAATCCTTTCCGTCCCATTCACCAAACCATACCCGGGTTTCTACCGGTATGAGTTTCCCTCCTTTTGCTTGCAGAGGAAGCGGGCAAAAATCGCGGTCTCCCGCAAACATTTCTGTGAATATCTGCTCCGCCTCTTCCCTGTCATCGGGAGAGTGAACATCCAGTACGTGCATGCCGGTTAGCTCATCAGAGTTGTAACCAAGCTTTTTGGTAACAGCACTGTTGGTAAAAAATATTTTTCCCTGCTTGTTACCAATAAAAATCATATCGTCAATTGTCTCAAAGAAGGTACGGAAATTCTTCTCACTCGATACAAGTCGCTCTTCAGCCCTCTTTCTTACAGTAATATCCCGAACCAGCTCTATAATCCCGGTAATCTCTCCCGTTGTATCGTCGATCATTGGAAATACTAAAAGCTCAACCCATTCAATACCCTCTGCAGGCCATCCATGTACAACGGTGCTCTCCGGTTTCCTGCTTTTTATCGATCTGAGGACCGGACAATTTTCGCATATAGTATTTCTATGCTGAAATACCTCATAACACTTTTTCCCTAGTAGCTCCTCCGAATCTCCATACCACTCCACCATTCTGCGGTTCACATGCCGAACGGTAAAATCAGTTTCAAGAACGCTAATACCATCGTGAATATTCTCAAGTACGGAATCGAGGAAGTCCCTTGTAGTACGATACTCCTCCTGCAGCTCTTTATTTGCGGTAATATCTATATTAGTCCCTACCCAGCGATAGGGTTTTCCCTCATCATCACTCATCATGCTTCCACGGGTAAGGATCCACCGCCACTCACCGTTTTTATGACGCAGCCGATGCTCAATCTGGTAGGCTTCACTTCGCCCCTCGAGGTAATCCTCAATAGCTTCTTCAATTTTAGGTGTATCCTCCGGATGCCAGAGGCACTTCCACCCTTCAAAGCTGTTCACCACCTCGTTATCACCGTATCCGAGCATACTCTTCCATAAGGGGGAATAGTGTACGGTGTCGGTAATCATATCCCAATCCCAGAGCCCCGCCCCTGTGCCCTCGAGGGCTAGGGAAAAACGCTCTTCATTTTCCCGCAGATCCCTCTGAATTTTATCCTTCTCTGTAATGTCCGAAGCCGAACACACCACATATTCAACCCCTCCCTCTTCATTCAGCTTAGGGGTTTTTGTGATTGATATAAGCCTTTGTTCTCCCGAAGCATGGGGCACCCATTCCTCCGACCTCACCGTTTTTCCAGTGGTAAATACCTCGATGTTTCCCTTACGGCATACCTCTACCACATCCTCGGGAAAGATATCGTACATATCCTTAAACGCCAATTTTTCAACCGGCATCCCGTTGAACTCCGCATGAGCACGGTTGACCGCCCCGTAGGTATGCTCATCCTCAAGATACCAGACCTGGGTTTGCATGTTATCAAGGAGAATTTGCTGGTCCTTCTTCTCCTGGCGGAGGGCCCCCTCCGCCTTCTTCCTTTCATCTATATCTACATGAACACCAACAGCGCGATGGACCGCCCCCTTTTCATCTTTTCCAAAGGATTTTCCACTGCCGACAACCCATTTCCATTCTCCGTTCTTGCATTTGAGCCTGAACTCCATAGAGTACGGTTCGGCCTTACTTATATGTTCCTCTATCCGCGGCACTACCGTTTCTCTATCCTCGGGATGCATAAGCCCCACCCATGCATCTTTTGTCATTGGGAAGTCTCCGGGCTTATATCCAAGCATTTTATAATATCCCGGACTAAAGTAGATTTCGTCGTTATCAAAGTCCCAGTCCCAGAAACCGTGTTCACCAGCATCCATCGCCAGCTCCATGCGTTCATAGCTTTGCTGCAGTTTACGCTGCACCTCCTCTCTATCGAGAAATAGACCCACCTGGCCTGCAAAGACCTCAACCATCCCCTTGTTCTTTATTTCCGTGTCTCTGGGCATCATGAGGGTGAAATCCCCCAGCATTATGTCGTTCTTCATCACCTTCACAACATATACCGGGCCTAGATCGAAACTCTTCTCTATTAATGAAACAATCTGTTTTGACAGCACCTTTCCCGTAAGGTCCAAGAGATGCTCAAAACGTGTGATCGTCCTGCCCTCTATACGATTTTGTCTTATCGGGTCGTATTTCCAACGCTTTCCCACCACATCAAAACCAAGCCTCTTTGTCACCTTTTCAATGGGAGACGCCCTCCCCGAGAGGGCAACTGTGGTAAAATCCTTGCCGAATTCATCAAAAATATTGAAGGCAACATAGTGCGCTCCCGACAGAGAAAGCAGTTCGTCGGATATAGAACTGTAATCTATTTGACGTTCAGATTTTTCTAGAAACTTTCTGGACAAGTAGGTAAGCTGCATCTCGGGGGTGATGTCGGTTATGATAGTAACAAAATATCCCTTCTCCGGAGCGTGTACTTTTACCTTGAAGTGGCGACGAAGTTTTTCTGAGTACTGTTCAAACTCACACGGCTTTCCCCCTAATGCAACCTCACCATATAATTCTATCCAATTGAACTCATCATCATGTATTCCCGGCAATACTTCACTCACCGGCCTGTTCAAAATATCTTCTCGCTTCAAACCGGTAATTAATTCAAATTCACTGTTCATATCTAAAAACAGGTAATCCACGGCAACCCCGGCATCGTTGGTTAGTATGCGGTGATATGCATAGCCGAAGGGCGAATGCTCGACCAAATTTCGATAAAATCTATCATCCATAAAAAACTCCCCCGTCATCTCTTTACTACGTTCAAAAACCGTCTTATCTCCAACAAAGTAATTACTTTGAGCCGGCGACAAGACGGTTTTATTGACTTTTTTTCTTTAACTGTTTTGGGGACGTTCTACCGCTACCCAGATTTTCTTCTATTGTATCAAGTAATTTTCTTCCGTATTCTAATTTTTGTATATAAGCTACATATGGAACATGGTCCAATTTTTCATGTACATCTTCCTTCACACATGTGGATAAAAAAGCCACAGGGGTATCGGTATACTCGATGATTTTAGATGCCGCATCGATCCCGTCCATGCCGCTCCCTAATTCAATATCCATTAATACAAGTTTGATTTCGGGACATGTAATTACGGCTTGGACCGCGGACTCCCCTGTGTGAACCGTCACTACACGATACCCGTTGGCCCGAATCCAATCGGAAGTAGACAATGCGATGAGAACTTCATCTTCAACAAGAAGCACAATATTATCAGAGTGATTATTCGAGAAAACCATATTAGTGTACCTATATATCCTATATATAAGTATATCCTAGTATATCTACTGAACAAGTGCATAATTTAGTAAAAATTTGAGTGCTTATTGGTAGGTATAACCTACCAATATAGTGAAAGGAGAGTTCAATCTTTCAGATAAGAAGTAAGATTCTTGCCGCTTCCGGAAAGACCAAACTTCCTTCTTATATTTTTACGATGCAAAAAGACCGAATGTACTGAAATCCCAAGTATATCCGCTATTTCTTTGCTTTTCTTGTTTTCGCGCATGAGGTAAACGACTTGTAATTCCTTTGGAGTTAATTCACCGTACTGTACACGCCTTTTTGATGATCCCTCTTTCAGCAGGGTATCAAGGTTTGTATGTAAAACGGATACCAACTGAGCGGTTCTCTCCCCCGAAACTATTTTTTCGAGTCCTTCTACAAGGGGCATAACCAAAAAACGTAAATGTTCCCTCAAAGATTCAGCCTTCTCTTTTTTTTCATTGTCCAAGTTCTTAAGCAGGACTTTAAGAGTAGTATTTACCTCTTCAAGTTCTTTTTTTTGACATTCAAGCTCGGTATTTATTTTATAGACCTTCTCTTCGGAACGTCTTTTTTGAATAATATCACCAATCCATGGACCAATGGCCTCCATAAAGGTTTTGTCCACTGCGGAAAACTTCCCATGAGAGTGGGCCCAAAAATTGATGGTACCAATTAAGACGCCCTCCTGTATAAGCGGAATAAGCGCAAAGGCGTTAAAGAAGTCGGACAAATCCTTATACCTGCTATCGGCAAAGAAATCTGTAAATGTCCCAAAACGGGTTCGCTGATCTCCGGTCAGTGTGTGGAGAAGCGGATCATTGTCGGGAAAAAAGCCCACTCTGTCCACAAGTACAGGTCCAAGCCCTCTATGCACAAAGAGCTGCAAGCCACCTTTCTCTTCATCCCGAAGATACAGGGCACCCCCCTCTACCGAGGACAAGCTTAGTGTATAATCAAGCATGGCCCCTGCCACATCCTCTATTCCGAAGAGTGTATTGATATGCACTAACATATCCCGCTGCAGTTCCAGGCGCTTCTGTAAATGCAGCTTTTCCGTTATATCACGGTTTACCGTCACCCCTCCTGTAATACTTCCGTTTTTATCCCTTACAGGAGTGACTATGGCCTCTATGTACACACCCTCACCGTTTTTTCTCCGCTGCTTAAGTTCTCCCCTCCATCTTCCCTTTAGTGCCAATATTCGCTGTGCTTCTTTCTGACTTGTAGCAAGAAACTGAGTATCTAAAAGCTCGTCTACTTGTTTACCAACCGCTTCTTCCTTCGACCACCCGTAAATATCTTCCGCAGCCCTGTTCCACGAAATTATATGCAAATTAACATCCGTAGCAACTACCGCTTCGGAGATTTGCTCAAGAAGGTCTGCATGGTACTGCAGCTCATGCTGAGCTTTTTCCTGATTTCTGCGCTCTTTGTAATGGGTAAGGGCCATAGAAACCGTCTCGACTAAAATAAACTCACCCGAATCTTTTAGTACATAGCCGTAGTTGTGTACTTTCTGAGCCCGTTCAAGCGACCGGGCATCGGAAAAATTGGTAAGAAAAACGATGGGTATATTTTTTATTGACAGTATTGCCTCCGCAGTCTCTATACCATCCATTCCTGTCCCAAGCTCTACATCCATCAATACAAGAAGAATTTCTTTGTCTTCTCGAACGTGGCTCACCGCCTCACTCCCTCTGTAACAGGCAGCTGTTCTATATCCCTTTTTCTCCATGATTTTCGACGTGGTAAGAGCAACTAGAGGTTCGTCATCTACTACCAGAATTTTATCGTTCACACTTCACCTCTTCCAATTGGAGTTCAACCTCTATTATAGCTCCATCGGAATTTTCGCACTTCCAGGTACCATCATACTGCCTTACATAGCTTTGGACCAAGGCAAGACCAAATCCGTATTCTGTGCCGCAGCGAACCTCCTCCGGTAGGCCGTAACCGTTGTCTTTCACTACTATTCGCAGTATTGAATTAGTAACTTGTACCGATACATGCACTTCTCCAAGTACGGAAGACCCATTAAGCGGAAAGGCGTATTTAACGGCATTGGTAACAAGTTCATTTACCACTATTGCCACAGCGAAGGACTGGTCCGAAGAGAGGCTTAGATCATCTATATCGCTTTTAATGTGTATTTTCCTTTTTCCACAGTAGGCCGATTGAAGTTCACCTACCATTTGTTCAAGGAAAATTCGCAGGTTGAGATTGCTGAAACTGTCACCGGTATAGAGTTTTCGGTAGATGACCTGCATGAGCCTTATCCGTTGTCGTGTCTCTTCAAAGGCTGCAATTACCTCAGGATCTTCAAATTCCTTCGCCTGTAGAGACAGCAAGCTTGCAATAGTATACATCTGGTTCTTAACCCTGTGGTGCACTTCCTGAAGAAGCTTCTCCTTTTCTTCCGAATTTCTTATCCTCTCTTCCATCAAATTTTCGGCCATGTTAATGAGATGTTGGACCACAAATGAGAACCCTAGGGAGAGAAGAAAATAGATAAAAAGCCCGGCAAAATCCGTAAGATAGTGACCGGATGCATCGGCGCTGATATATATATGGATGAGCAGAAGAATACTAAAAACCGTATCTAACACGACTAAATGAAGTTTTTTTCTAAGAAAACCCGCCGAAATAAGCACTGCTACACAGCCGTTTGCAACAGCAAAGGAGGTCCAACTCACCAAAGGACGGCCGGAAAAGTGAAACTCATAAAAAAGAAAAGAAAGCTGGGCAATTCCCAGGCCGAACAAAAATAGGACGAAAACCGCAGCATCGTAACGTTTCTTCCGCAGCAATAACAGGCTTGAAAGGGCAATAAGAAAAATTATGGTATTTTGCAAGAAAAATATAGAAGAACCTTCAACAAGGTTTGTTACTCCATAAAACAACAGAACGGGTAACCCAAAATAGATAACATAGGCAAGCAACTTCGAACGACAATAAAGTATACCCTCATATGAGGTATAGGGAGTTCGCAGGAGTGTGTATATATTCTGAATAATTACGCTCATAGGCTGTGCAGCAAGTATAAACCTCTCTCTCTTGATTATACAAGCTGTCTTAGTGACCTGTAATACCGCTTTCAAAGTCATAATTTTGAAGAAACATTTCAAGGTTTGTTTTCGTGTTGGTCAACCCCAGCTTTCGACGAATGTTTTCACGGTGGCGATTAACCGTAGACGGAGCTACATTTCTTATCTGTGCTATCTCTTTTGAAGCAAAACCCTTGTATATCATGTTGCACACTTGAAGCTCCTTAGGAGACAGATTGCTGAAGTCCTTCGACAAACCCGTGTAGAGAGGTGATACGATTTCCTGTAGGTTTTGTCGGGCCAACCTAAGACTATATTCGTGTACCGTGTTCTCTAAACTCTTCTCAAGCTTCTCAAGAATTGGAACAACGATATTGTCGATATTTGTGTGTATTCTTCTTGCCAACTCTTCATTTTCAGTACGAACTTGGGAAAGCACCTCCACCATGGCGGTATTTTTTTTCTGCAGGGCCTCCTCTTCGAGTTTTAACAGCTCCTTTGAACGTATTCTCTCCGTAATTCTGCCGAGACGTTCAGCTACCGCGTTGAGCAGTATCCTTTCATCTTCTAAAAAGGGGCCTTCATATTGTTCATCCCTCTTTTCGGTATAGCACACACTGATTTCTCCAATGTACATACCATTACACTTTACCTTTGCCCTTTGGATCCAGGCCGTCTCTTTATAGTCGGGTGACACATAACTCTTCCCATCCAAGACTACCTTTACTTCCGTTATGTCGGGATACTGCCAAGATTCAGGTATTATCTTTATTATTCCCTGAAGAATACTCTCGAGGTCGTCTTCAAAATAATCGACCAGCTCAGATATCCTGAAAAGGCACTTTAGCTCTTTTAATCTTTCCTCAAGAAGATTTTTATATTGAGACATACCTTCTCCTCTCCCAATTTTACCCACTAAGTATAGGCAAAATTTGTGTAATTCTATAGTATTTGCTGCACTTTTTTTCTCTTTTTTTGCCCTTATACTACTATAGTGTTTTCGAATTAAATAAGGAGAACTATATGGCACAAATGAAAATGAGAACAAAAATAACCGGCGGCTTTTTTCTTATGATGGTCCTGCTTTTAGCAGTAAGTATTGTTGCGGTTATCTTTCTCGGACGCGCTTCAAAAGACTTTGAACAGTATAGAGACTGGGCAACCGACTCTAATCTTCTAAGTACTATGCAGGAAGATATGCTGATGGTCCGAATGAACGTGAAGGATTTCCTCATCAGAGGAGAAGCACAAGATAAAAGGGAGTTCGACTCCCACTACGAAAGGGTCGGAGAATTAATAACTGAAGCGAAAGAAAATATTAAAAACAAAGAACGTGCTCCCCTAGTCCAAGAAATAGATAAGTCCCTTATCAAGTACGGAGAATACTTTGAAAAGGTGGTGGAACTTCAAGGGCAGCGAGATACCCTAGTAGTAGAGGGCCTTGATGTAACAGGACCCGAAATTGAAACAAATCTTACTGATATTCTTCGCTCCGCCGAGGTCGACAACGATATGGAAGCCGCTTTCTACGCGAGCCTTTCACTGAGGAACCTTCTGCTGGCTCGTCTCTATGCCTTTAAATTTCTAGATTCCAACACTGAGGAGGATGAAGCAAGGGTAATAGGAGAGCTGGAAAAACTAGAAAGCAATATCAATGAACTTGATAAAAGGTTGGAGAATGCAGATCGACGGGATTTGCTTGCGAAAGTTGAGGGAGGCTTCGATGAGTATTCCCGGTATTTTGAAGAAGTAACGGGAGTTCTTTATGAGAGAAATAACATTGTAGATACTTACCTTGACGTTATCGGACCGGAAATAGCGGACACCGGTGCGGAGATTGTAAGCTCAATTCAGGCTGATCAAGATATTCTCGGACCAAAACTCGAGAAGGCTAACCAAACTGCTATTATGATTTCTCTCATAGTATCGGCCATTGCAATTGTCCTTGGAATTTTGCTGACTATCTTTATCAGCAGCAGTATTCTCAAGCAATTGGGCGCCGATCCTGCAGAGATTGAAAAAATCACCGGCCGTATCGCTGAAGGCGACTTGCAGATAGATGTCTCAAACAACAATGCCCGCGGGGTATATCTATCAGTAAAAGAGATGGTTGAAGCGCTGCGCTACAAGGGGGAGATAGTAGAGAAAATCTCGAACAAGGACCTTTCTGTAGACATTCGCATGGCCTCGGAAAAGGACCAATTAGGACGCTCGTTGATTGTGATGAAGGACGCCCTAAACGAGGTGTTGATGCAGGTAAATACTGCCGTCGAACAGGTAGCCAACGGGTCAGACCAGGTTTCCCAGGCCAGTCAGAACCTTAGCCAAGGGGCCACTGAACAGGCAGGCAGCCTCGAGGAAATCACCAGCAGTACCAACGAAATAAACAGCCAGTCAAAACAGAATGCTGAAAACGCCCAGGAAGCACATGCAATAGCAAAACAGGCTACCAAGGATGCAGAAGGCGGAAACGAAAAGATGATGCAGCTCTCCACAATTATGGAAAAGATAAATGCCTCCTCTGATGAAATAAACAAGGTGGTGAAGGTAATAGACGATATTGCTTTTCAAATAAACCTTCTTGCCCTAAACGCCAATGTAGAGGCCGCCCGTGCAGGAAAATATGGTAAAGGGTTTGCCGTTGTTGCCGACGAAGTACGTAATCTGGCCGTTAAGAGCGCCGATTCAGTCAAAGAAACAACCCGAATGGTGGAGGAAACGGTTGCAAACATAAAATCCGGCACAGAGGCAACCGACGCAACGGCACAACAGCTTAGTTCGATTGTTGAAGGTTCAGGAAAGGTAGCTAACTTTTTGGAAGGTATTGCAGAGGCCAGTAAAGAACAAGCCCAGGCGATAGAACAGATTACCGAAGGTTTGGACCAAATTGATGAGGCTACTCAAGCCAACACCGCCGGTGCAGAGGAAAGTGCATCAGCATCGGAAGAGCTTGCAGGACAGGCTCAACAACTACGGAGTATGGTTGCTCAGTTCAAATTGGAAAACGGCACCCGAAGTATAAGTCAGGCAATCACTACAGGGGATGAGATTAAAAAAATTGAACACTCCTGGGAAGGGGATGCGAAGAGAGACGGAAACAACTCCCCGGTGAAATCCATTTCCCTTGACGATGATGAGTTCGACCGCTTCTCAGAATAGGAGATAGTATGAACAACCAGAAAACACACGACGACGACATTTTCATTGTCGACAATGACGAGGAAGAGGTGCAGAATTCAAAATACCTCATGTGTAATATCGGAAACGAGGTGTTCGGGATCGACATCACCTATGTAACCGATATTATAGAATTGCAGAAAATAACCGCAATACCGGATATGCCCCCCTATGTTAAGGGTGTAATCAACCTGCGGGGGCAGGTCATACCGGTAATAGATCTGAGACTTCGCTTCTCAATGGAAGAACGGGAATACGACGATCGCAACGTCATCACAGTGGTACACATCCACAATACTTCGATCGGCTTCCTTGTAGACACAGCCACTGAAGTGCTGGACATTCCCGACGATCATATAGACCCCCCACCGCGGTTTCAAGAAAATACGGAAAAAGAGAAGTATATCGCCGGACTGGGTAAAATGAACCAAGAGGTAAAAATACTTCTCAACGTCGAGAAACTTCTTTCGGGGAAAGAGATAGGAGAAATAAAAGAAACAACACTTTAGCACCTATCCGCTGAGTATTCCCGCCGGTCAAACTAAGCGGATATTATGGGTGTCCCCTCCAGCGACCTGCTTCAGCCGGGAATATTAAACTTGCTTGAGTCGAAGCGGTCGCTGCCGATCCACAGGTCGATTTTGGTCCCCTTGTCGATTCTGCTTACATCGGCATGCTTAATCTGCCAGCCGATCAGATTGAGCCGGGCCGCACCCACCAGGTCGGTCCCCCCCATCGAGCCGTAGTACTCCGAGAGCTCCGGGCGGGCCCCGGTGTTGAGGGCTTTGGAAATAACTTCAATTTCCTCATCCGACCGCTCTTGGTCGTCGAGCACCGCCAGGTGCAGGCCGTCGGATTCCTGGTGCAGGGATATCACCATCCGGGAGGGATCAGTTTCCAGGATGTAGTTGGAGATTTCGCTAATCAGGTGGAGAATGTATTCTTTCTTCATTTCATTTGCCTTTGAATCTTGCTCTTTTTATTCGAATCTATCCATTGTATGACCGCTACAAACAGGGTAGCGGTAAGCCCTCCGGCAAAGCCGTTGTTGTACAGGTCAAGGCCTCCGTGCCACGCCGCCGTCCGTTCCACCATCAGCAAATGGGTAAAGCCGGCGGCAAAACCGACGAAGATGCCGAACTCGCCGGCCAGAGGGGCTAGAGTGGTCCCAAACAGCAGGGCCAGTAAGGGTCCCGGTGCAGCTAAGGACTTTCCGAACAGCAGGGTTGCAGCGATTACCCCGAGGGCCACGGGCCAGCAATTTTTCAAATGCTTTCCAAAGGTGGCAAAGCCCATAATAGTGAGCATTCCTCCGATGCTGGGCCCATTGAAGTCCCCGCCGATAATGAGGATATATGCGCTTGCGACCAAGCCGAGGAGCCCCGCGTTTACCAAGGCAGCCCCCGGTGATACCATCTCCATAAAGTCGGAGGGAAGTCGCCCGGTCTGCTTCAATATATTCTTGAGGTTTTTAAAGAGGCTGCTTCCGTCCATAACTGCCCCCCATACAATAAACAGAAGGCCGAGGACAGGCACCAGAAGAATAAGGTCAAGCGAGGGCTGGGTATTCCAGATTACACGAACTGTAATATCCCGATGTGCGGCGGCGAGAAGGGCTGCTACAAAGAGTCCTATAAAACCGCAGGTAAAGCCGATGTTATAAATATTGTAGCCTTCGTGCAGTTTCAGCATGGACACTGCAACTGCCGGCAGCAGCAGCCCGGTCAGGATCCCGCCGACCGCTCCAACCAGCAGCGCAGAAAAACCGGTAAATCCTGCTTCGTACACCAGAAAGGTAACCAGCGGCCCCAGGGCTGTCCCGAACATGGCGATCAGGATGTAGTTCTTGAAGGATTTTCCAACAGCCCTTGCCGCCAGGTACACTCCGGCCACAATCGGAAGGGCATTCACCGGGGTTTTTCCGAACAGGCTGAAACCGATAATAGTAAATAGGGCGGCCATAGTTGGCCCTGAAAGCCTGATTTGGTTTACCCGAATAAGTAGAAGCGACAGCAGTCCCATTATCACGGCATTCAGCATCGCCCCCCCAATGCCGCCGATTACGGTAAAATCGTTTATCAGGCGCGCCGGATGCTGCTGCAGAATGATAAAACCCTGTAAGGACGCGATGAAACCATCACTCAACAAAGCGATCAGCAGGAATACTGCTATACTTGCAAGCACCAGCCGATAGAGGGCTTTCTCAAATATCAACATGCCCTAGCCCTTCTGCAGCTGCTGTGGTCGTACAGATTTAAGCATCAAAACCGCACACACAATCGTGATTACCAGGATAGTGGGGATAATAAAAATAACAGGGATAACGTTTACTCCTGTCAAAGCCATGGCGATAATCTTTGCGGTTAAAGCTGTCATGAGGAGGGAGAGAAATACCAGGTACACCGGTACCAGCAGATACCCCATGGGCCGTTTCTTTAAAAGCAAAATGCCTGAGACAAGGGAAAGGGGCAGCAGCAGACCAAGATCGAGCCCCTGGACAATCAGGGTGGTATAGTGCTGCAGTTGCGCCGGATAGATACTCCCGTCGAGCAGCGGCGGAACCACTACCCCCAGCCACAACTGCCCAATGGCAAGGGTATTAAAGATCAGGAAACCGCCGCACAGGCCCGTCGGCGTCTTCGGCTTGAAGGCCTCCGGAAGTTTTTCAATATCAAAGCCCATCAGTGTAAGAGAAAAGGCAAAAAAACTGCTCCCCAGAAGAAAGGCATACACGAGAAAGAGAGGGTTGTACATTGCCATGACCAGATAAAAGAGGTAGGTCACCAAAAAATAGCCCAGGATTCCCGCAAGGAACAGGCGCCCCCTCAGCCCGCCCCGGCGTGCGGCAAGAAAGGCTATACCCAGGAGGGGGATCCCGAGAAAGAGGGTTACGTAATCCTGTCCGATCCCCTGCACCGCCACATCGGCGGACATATGTGCATAGATGCCGTACCCGTAGAGGGTGAGCGTCTGCCCGCGGACCGACTCGTATTCCCTGGGGCCGGGCCCCTGCTGCGAAAAAACACCCATTGCCGCGGCAACTCCGGAGGCACACATTATGAGGACTAGTAGGACTCCGATGATTTTTGAATATTTCATTTTTCTACTTTCATCAATATAGAACTCTGTGTCAAGTCAGATAAAGAGAAAAGAAGGGGTTCTTTAAGAGTGCAACAGGGCTTTCCACTGCTTTTCACAGGCAGACTGCAGGGGCTGTGCTGCCCCGCGAATTGTGCACCCTCTGGCGAAGGGGCTTGTGCTTTTTTCCCTCCCCAGAAACAAATTTAACTTTGAATTTGATAGGAACGGTGCTGCAGGTAGCTGCCGAGAAGTTCGGAGGAGAGGATTATCAGGGGAACCGAGACCATATAGCGGATAAGGGTGAACTCGAGGCCGAGAAAGGAGGCTTCGAAGAGGGTCATGGGGATGCGGCAGACCCCCGAGGCACCGATGTAGGTAAAGAGAAAGGCAAGGCGGGCGCCCTTGCGCTGGAGGGTTGCAGCCACGGGGAAAGCGACATACAGTCCTCCGACGGTGGTGCCGGCGAGCAGGATGGCCCAGAGGTGGGCGCGCAGACCGGCTTGTTCGCCCAGGTGGCGTTCGACTACGTGGGTGGGGACCCATACTTCGAACAGGCCTATCAGGATAAAGGCAAAGGGGACGATTTTAATCATTTCGCTGCCGAAATCCAGAAAGTGACCGGCGGCGATTTGCCCGAACTCAATGCGAAAGATAAG
>Ga0209925_1000534_pt1 | contig 19478 bp, 14 predicted proteins | sample SalPonR2_A_D1_MG_FD_185702 | JGI IMG/M metagenome (GOLD analysis project Ga0209925, IMG submission 185702) | Salt pond soil microbial communities from South San Francisco under conditions of wetland restoration - Salt Pond MetaG R2_A_D1_MG... ...
GCCTGCTTGCCGGTCCAGTGCTGGCGCAAGATGACTACCCGTCGCGTCAGGTCTCGTGGGTCATTCCCTTCGGCGCCGGCGGCGGCACCGACAGGCTGTCCCGCCTGCTGACCGCTGATGCGGAAAGCATCGTAGGCCAGCCCGTCATGGTCGAGAACCATTCCGGCGCAGGCGGCACGACCGGGTGGCTGCACGTTCTCGATCAGCCTGCGGATGGCTATACGATCTTCATGGCGTCTCCAACCCCACTGGTCACGATCCTCACCGAGGATAACCCGCCGGTACAGCCCGATGATATCGAGATCGTCGGCTATGTCGGCGCCTTCGCGTCCATCATCGTGGTACGTGGCGACGAATATCCCGACTGGGACAGTTTCGTTGCGGCAGCGGCCGAAGACCCGATCACGGTGGGCGGCACGAACTCGACGCTGCTTGGTGCGGCCAACACCCTGTCTCAGGCGGGTGTCGAGGTGATCTACGTATCCTATCCCAGCACGGGCGAGGCGGTCACCGATTTCCTGGGCGGGCATATTGATGCCGTCACCACTACGGAATCGACGGCGGCCACGATCGTTCCGGAAAACGGCATTGCGCTGCTGAACACCTCCAGCCTCGCGCTTGCCCCCGAGATGGACGAGGCGCTCGGCGGCAATGTCCTGATGTCCCGTGACCTCGGCTATACCGGCATGGCGTCTCCGCGCTGGGTGGGTGTGCATCCCGACACGCCGGAGGACATCCAGGCCGAAGTGGCCGAACTGGTGCGCCAGCTCGCGAATGATCCGGACGTGCAGGAAGCATGGGTCGCGGCCGGTGAGCCGATCCAGTACATGAGCATGGAAGATGCGCGCGCCGACTACGAGGCTCTGATCCCCGCGCTTCGGAACGCCGTGACGCTTCTGGAGTGAAGCATCCAGCGGGCCGGGCGTAACCTCGCCCGGCCCAGACTGGCGAAGCGATTGCAACGATAATTGGGGCAAGGGGAGGGCCTTCGATCATGTTGAGTTGGTATCGGAGCAATCAGGCGATCGGCATTTATCTGTGTATCGCCCTCGGGCTGCTGCTTGCCTACATGCTTTCGACGTCCTGGGTCTTCCGCGAGACGCGGGACGGTTTCCTGCTGGGCTTCTTTCCGTTGCTGGGTGTCGCTGGCATGATGCTTTGCGCCTTTGGCCTGATCGTCGACCCACTGCGGCGCGAAGTTCCGGAAGATTTCGAGGATCTGGCCTGGGCCGATGTGGCAAACGCAATCCTTATGCTCATCGGTATCGGCTTCTACTTCGCGACCATGCGAGACATCGGCTTCCTGCTGGTTACGCCGGTCTTCCTGTTCGTTTACATGTTATGGTTCGGTCTGCGCCCGCTAAAGCAGACGGTCCTTCTCGCCATGGCCATTCCGATCGGAATCTATGTCCTGTTCAGCGTGATCGGGGTCAGGCTGCCGAACGGCATTCTGCCCGCATTCATCTAACGTCCGGAGCAAGACATGAACGTCGAAGCGCTGAATGAAGCACTCACTCTCGTTTTCACAGTGGAGACCATGTTCTGGCTCGTGGCCGGGGTCTTTCTGGGCGTCGGCCTTGGCGCCATCCCGGGTCTGACGGCATCCACAGGCATCGCGCTGGTGCTTCCCCTGAGTTTCCTTCTCGACATCACCGGCATGCTCGGGCTGCTGATCGGCCTCTACAAGGGCGCGATCTTCGGCGGATCGATATCGGCCATCAGTTTCGCGATACCGGGCTCACCCGACAGCGCGGCCACGGTCTATGACGGCTACAAGCTGACCAAGCAGGGAAAAGGCCGGAAGGCGATCCTCATTGCGCTCTATTCCTCGGTCACGGCGGACACGCTGTCGGATATCATCGTCATCCTGATCGCGCCAACCATTGCGCTGATGGCGCTTCAGTTCGGTCCTTCCGAGCGGCTCTGGCTGATGGTCGTCGCCATCGCGCTGCTGGGCGCGCTGAGCGGACGACACCTCGCCAAGGGGATGCTGAGCGCCGGGATCGGGCTGTTTCTGGGAACGATCGGTACCGATCCCGTCAGCAACGTGCCGCGCAATACTTTCGATCAGGTCTGGCTTCGCGACGGGCTGCACCTTGTGCCGCTGATTATCGGCATCTTCGCGATGAGCCAGATGCTCGAGCAGGGGCTCGGCGTGATGCGCAGTTCGCGGAAGGTGCAGGAGGCGTCGGCCAAGCTGGGCGACCTGTTCAACAAGAAGTCTGAGGGGCTGACCTTCCGCGAGTACCTCAGCTGCTGGCGCGAGATGGGGATCGGCCTTGGTGTCGGCACCTTCGTCGGGACGCTTCCTGGTCTGGGCGCGACCGTCGCGGCCTTTCTGTCTTACGGCATCGCCAAGCAGTCATTTCCCGAGAAGCGCATCGGGGAAGGGTCGATCCACGGCATTGCCGCGGCCGAGGCCGGCAACAACGCGACGGTCGGCCCCACGCTCGTGCCGCTGCTGGCCTTCGGCATCCCGGGCAGCGCCACGGCCGCGCTGATCGGTGCAGCGCTGATGTTGCAGGGCGTCACGCCGTCGCCGCGCATGTTCACGCTCCATCCCGAGGTGATCTACGCGCTCTTCATGATCCTGTTCATCGGCAATTTCGTCAATCTCGGTATCGGACGCGCCTTCGGGTTCCTCTATGCCCGGCTCGGGCAGGTTTCGCCAAAGGTGCTCGTACCGACGATCATGGTGATGGCCGTCATCGGCGCCTACTCGGCGCGCGGCGATGTCTACGATATCTACATGATGCTGGGCCTCGGGTTCCTTGGCTTCATGATGCGCAAGATCGGCGTTCCCGAGGCGCCGCTGATCATCACCTTCCTGATTGCGCCGATGCTGGAGGAAAACCTGCGCCGGGCCCTGCTGATCAATCGCGGCGACTGGATGCCAGCCTTGTTCAACTCGCCGCTCGCGATCACGATGGCCGCCTTCGCGGCGTTGGTGATCGTGGTCACTTTCCGGATGAACATCGGTGCGAAACTCGCCAAGGTAGGCCGCATGGACAACGAGACCGAGCCCCGGACGAAATGAACCTGAGTGATCGCGGTATTTGGGGCCGGCGCGCATGGACAGCCGCGATCGGATTTCTGGGTACTGCGGTTTTCTGGCTTGTTGGCATGCCGCTGCCGTTCCTGCTCGGACCTCTCGCAGCCTGCCTGATCACGGCTCTGATGGGCGCGCGGCTGTCCGGCCCTCCGACGCACTGGCTGAATTCGGTGCGCACGATCCTGGGCGTGGCCGCCGGATCCTCGGTATCGCCGTCGATCATGGAACAGCTGCCGCTGACCATGGCGAGCGCCGCTCTCGTGCCGGTGTTCATCGCGGCGTCGCTGCTTCTCGGCTACCCGTTCTTTAGGCGCGTTGCGGGGTTCGACCGCCCGACGGCCTATTTCGCCACCATGCCGGGCGGTTTCGCGGAAATGATCCTGTTCGGCGGCGAGAAGGGCGGGAACGTCCGGGCGCTGTCGCTGGTCCATGCCACGCGGATCCTGACGCTGGTTTCGGTGACGCCCTTCATCATCAACATTTATCTCGACATCGACCTGAGCGTGGCACCGGGCGTGCGTCTGCTCGACATTCCCGCGAAGGACCTGCTGATCATGGCGGTATGCGCCTTCGTGGGATACCGCGGCGCGATGCGGATCGGCATGTTTGGTGCCAGCGTTCTGGGTCCGATGATCCTGTCGGCGCTGGCCAGCATCTTCGGCCTGATCGAGAACCGTCCACCCACCGAGGCGTTGATCCTTGCGCAGTTCGTGATCGGGATCAGCATCGGGTCGCATTATGTCGGCGTCACGCGGGACGAGCTCCGGCATGTCATCTCGGCCAGCGTGGGCTACGCCCTGATCCTTGCGGCGCTGACGCTGGCTTTCGGCGAGATCATCTATCTTTTTGGGATCAACGACCTTCTGCACGGCATTCTCGCCTTCGCACCGGGAGGCCAGCCCGAGATGGTCATGCTCGCCATCCTGACAGGTGCTGACATAACCTATGTCATCTTCCACCACGTGCTGCGGTTGCTGCTGGTGATGAGCATGACGCCGTTCCTGTCGCGATGGCTCGCCTGACGCCTTTCGGCCTCAGCCCTGCCAGACATGCGACGGGACCATCGCCTCGCCCCGCGCCAGAAGGCGGGCCGTGCGCATGATGCCGGCCGAGCGCAAGTCGAGCCCAGCATTGGTCACCTTGCAGTCGAGGGCGACGTCGATCGTGCCCTTCGGATGTTCGAGGCTGAGGGTGAAGGGCGCATCGCCCTGACCGGCGCCGGACGGCAGTCGCGCCATCCCGCTGCCGACCGAACCCGGCAGCATCAGGCAGGCCGCGAGGCATTGCGCACCGGTCACGGCCATCGTCGGATGAGCCTTCCACGGCATGAAATAGCGTGCCGCGGCCGCGCCCTCGCCCTTGGGCGATGCGAGGACACCGAATTTCGGCACGACCTTGTCCGAGACGTCGCCAAGCCCCATGCGTCTGCCCGCCTCGCGGCGGATCGGCTCGAACCGGGCGAAAAGCTCCGTGTCAGCATCCAGCGCGCCGCTGCCTTCATAGCCGGTGATGCCGAGGTCCTCGGCGCGGGCGATCACCATGGGCATGGCGACGTCGAGACACGTCACCTCAATCCCGTCGATGGTGTCGCGAACCCGGCCCGTCGGCAGCATGGCTCCGGTGCGCGAGCCGATCGTGTCCATGAATTGAAGGGCGACCGGGGCGGCACTGCCCGGCACGCCGTGGATGCTCTGCGCTCCGCCATAGACCGGGTGGCCGCCGCGCACCTCGAAGCGCGCCTCGGCGCGCGCGCCGGTGTTCACCATGCGGATACGCACTGTCGTCTCCCCGTCGCGGGGCGCGATCAGCCCAAGCTCCACCGCTGCGGGGCCGACGCCTGACAGGATGTTGCCGCAGGTGGGAGCGTAGTCGACCAGCGGCTTGTCGACCGCGACCTGCGCGAAGAAATAGTCGATATCGGCCCAGTCGTCGTCGGAAGCCGACAGCATGGCCGTTTTCGTGGCCACCGGGTTGCCGCCGCCAAGCCCGTCGATATTGAGCGGATGCCCGGCTCCGATCATCGATACCAGAACACGCGACAGGGTTTCCTCGTCCGCCGGCAGATCCGCGCGGCGCATGTATGGCCCGCGCGAAGTGCCGCCGCGCATGAACACGAAGGGAACGGGTCGTTGGTCATTCATTCTGTCTGTCTCCTGTCACGCAGGAACGAGGACATGGCCCTCGAACATGCGGCGTGCCGTGCGGTAGACCGCGCCATGCTTCGCGTGGATTGTGCCGTCCGGCGAGACAGTCACGTCGGCATCGAGCGACAGGGTGCCGGAGGGATGGCCGACGCGGATTTCGGCCTCGCTGGGGCGCGCCAGCCGGTTGGGAAGGCTGCCCGGGATGCGCGTGGCGACGGCAAGGCAGATACCCCCGGTCAGCGGCACCGCCCGGTGCGGACGCCCGATCGAGATCATGCGTATGCCGATCTCGTAATCCGCGGCGGATTGCCGTGCACCGGACAGCGTGGAACAGTCGGTTGGCGCGAAGATCATCGCGACCTTGGGGATCGAGGGGATGCGGCCGGCCTCGTCCTCGGTGTCGGCAATGCCCATGGCGAGAGAGGCGGCGCGGCGGATCTTCTCCAGGATGGCAAGGCACTCGGCATCGGCCTCCAACGCGTCGGGCAACTCGGTGCCGGTGCGCCCGATGCTCTCGGCGGCGACGAAGACGCACGGGTTCGCGGCATCGACCATCGACGCCTCGACAGGGCCCAGTCCCGGCACCTCCAGGATATCCAGCGACTGGCCCGTGGGCAGGAGCCGCCCGGTTCCTGCGCCGCCCGGATCGAGGAATTCCAGCCTGATCGGAGCGCCGGTTCCCGAGACGCCGTCGAGCGCGAAATCGCCTGACACGCGGGCCTTGCCGCCTTCAGTCTGGAAGCGCCCCACGATGATCTTGTCGGTATTGGTATTATGGATGCGCACCACGGCCTCGCCGCCGTCAGGCGGGGCCGGCACGAGGCCCTCGTCGATCGCGAAGGGCCCCATCGCCGAGGACATGTTGCCGCAGTTTCCGCTTGTGTCGACAGTCTCGTCGGTGACGCCAATCTGGAAAAACGAATAATCGATATCGGCATCCTTGCGCGTGGGCGGACCGATCACGCAGATCTTGGACAGCGAGGAAATCCCGCCGCCCATGCCGTTCAGCTGCCGGCCATTGGGATCGGGAGAGCCCATTGCTGCAAGGAAAAGTGCGGGCCAAGCCGCGTCGTCTTCGGGCAGATCCTCGCGCTTGAAAACGAGTGCGTTGGATGTGCCGCCCCGCATGAAGACCGCGGGTATCCGGATTTGTGGCATGATCTTCCCATCGATTGCCTATCCGGATTGGACCCGCATCATAGTAGAATGTCAACAGTTGTCAGAGCGTTTTGGAGTGTTTACAAATGTCTCATATCCGCAATTGATCGTTCCAATTTTCATGAGCTGGAAATTCAGTATGCAGAAAGCGCAATTCGGCAAGGTGACGGCTCGATCCCTCGTGGACGCAGTGACGGAAGAACTGGAGTCGGCAATCATGGAGGGCCGCCTCGCGCCCGGTGAGCGTATCAGCGAGCAGGGGTTGGCCGCGTCCATGGGCGTCAGCCGAGGCCCCCTTCGCGAGGCCATCCGCCGTCTGGAAGGCCGGCGGCTTCTGGAACGAAAGGTCAACGTCGGTGTCCGCGTGGTCGAGCTATCGGTCGAGCGGCTTGCCAATCTTCTGCATGTGCGCGAGGCGCTGGAGGGCATGGGCGCGCGGCTTGCCTGCGAGCGCCTGACCGACGCCGAGCTCGACGAGCTCGAGGCGATGATCGAGAACCACGCGGCGACCATCAACGCCCAGGACGGGGCGAGTTACTATCAGCAATCGGGCGATTTCGACTTTCATTTCCGCATCGCGAAGGCGTCCGGAAACGACATGCTGATCGCGATGATCTGCGGCGATCTCTACGATCTGCTGCGCGTCTACAGATACAAGTCCTCGACGATGAAGGGCAGGGCGGGGGCCGCCCTTACCGAGCATCGCGCTATCGTCGCGGCACTGCGGAGCCGCGACCCCGAGGCGGCCGAGCGGATGATGCGCAGCCATATCTCCAACGGGCGCGGCTATGCGCTGATGGCGCTCAAGCAGGTCTCCGCCGACGCCGCGTGGGAACAGCAGGCCTGAACGACCGCTAGGGCACCCACTGGGTTTCCGGGGCCGGGTCGCCCGCGACATAGGTCCCCGCGCTGGTCTTGTCTTCCTCACGTCGAGCTGGGGCGCCCTTCATGAGGCGAAGAACCTGGCTCATGTCGCTGGCGCTTTCCAGCGTTTCCAACCGCTCGAAAACCGCGCCGCCCATGTCGCCGGGCAGATGCGCCGCCTCGGCGCAGTCCATGAACTTCTCCCACATGCCCGAGACGCTATTGGGAATGGCGCCGCCATTGGCCATGAGGTTGTCGATGCGATGGGCGAGCCTTCGGCCATCGGTGGTATGGACGACGACTTCCGCCGCCCACTGGCTGTCTGCGTCGTCGGGCATGTCGGGATGGGCCTTGGCCTCCGTGCGCGCCAGCAGCTCGGTCACGGCCGCATCCGAGATCGCCGCCTCGTCGAAATGCTCCAGCTTCACCGCTCCGTCCAGCAGCGCGCGGGCGATGACGTACTGCACGCTGAACTTGGCCTGAAGTTCGGTGCTGGGGTGCGGCGTATCGGTATGCTTGAGCCGTCTGCCATGGGGCAGGACCTCGACGCTGGCGATTTCGCCGGGCTTCAGCGACGCCTCCGCGCGCAGCAGCAGCGCCGCCTTGATCGCCGCGTGGGTGCTGCCGCAACAGGGGTAGGCCTTGACTACGATACCGTCATCCTCGAGCTCGAGCGGGTCGGCCCAGTTCTCGAACAGGCGGTTCGTGTCATAGGTGCCGGGCCCGTTGAACACCTCGAAGAACCCTTGCGGATGCTCGAAGGCGCCCGGGTTCGCCGTAAACCCTTCCCGCGCGAGCAGTGTCGACAGGAGGCCCGCGCGGGCGCACATGCCGACGTGGAAGGGCTTCGTCATGGTGCCGAAATTCGCCTTGACGCCGGCGGCCTGCGACACCGCGAGCGCCAGCGCGATCGCCGTCTTTTCGGCCGAAAGACCGAGAAGCCTTGCGGTCGCAGCCGCCGCCCCGATCGTGCCGAGCGTCGCAGTCGGGTGCCATCCCTTGTCGTAGTGATGGAAATGCACCGCGCGTGCGAGGCGGATTTCCGTCTCGACGCCGACCGCATAGGCGGTGACGACGTCCTTGCCGCTCGACCTCTCGGCCTCGGCCAGCGCAAAGAGCGCCGGCACCAGCGGCGCCGATTGATGCCCGCCGAAGACACTGCTGAAATCGTCGTAATCGAGCGCATGCGCAGCCGTCCCGTTGACCAGAGCGGCATCCAGCATCGACACCTTGTCGGCCTGCGCGACAAGCGTGCAGGGCCCGGAGGCGTCGGCAATGCCGGGCACCTTCCGCAATGTCGCGACACACGGTGTGTGTGCGCCCGCGAGCATGACGGCCACGGTATCGACGATGCCGATCAGCGCGCGCTCGCGCGCCTTCGGCGTGATCACACTCCCGTCGAACGCGACGATGCGTTGGGCGAGCCGTTCGGCGATGGTTTGCGTCTGGGTCACGGCGATCTCCTTTCGGTGTCAGCCCTGCGCGGCCTTGGCGGCGGAGCGCCCGGCGATCCGCCCGAATGTCGCGCCCGAGACAAGACCGGTGCCCGCAGGGTAGTTGTCGTAGAACAACCCGCCAACCATCTCGCCGCAGCAGTACAGACCGGGGATGGGGCGCCAGTCGGTGCCGACGATCTGGGCGTCCTCGGTGACCTTCAGGCCGCCGAAGGTGAAGGTGATGCCGCCGGTCGCCGAGTAGGCATGGAAGGGCGGTTTGTCGAGACGCAGCGCCCAGTTGGACTTGGGCGGCTTCAGATCGCCATGGGTTCCGAGGCTGTCTTTCTTGGTCGGATCGAAACCCTCGCCCGCGTCGCGCGCGGCCTCGTTATAGGCCTTCAGGGTCCGAAGGGCCTGCGCCTTGTCCTCGATATCAAGCAGTTCCACCAGATCCTCGAGCGTGTCGGCGACGATCGGGTCGGAGGTGGAATAGCGTGCCTCCAGCAGGTGCAGGGTCTGGCTGTCGAAGATCTGCCATGCCTTGGCGCCCGGCTGTGCGAGAATGGCGCGGCCGAACTTGGCGTAGGTGAACAGCGCCGGATCCTCGCCCTCATCGACGAAGCGCTCGCCCTTGAGATTGACCATGACCGCGAAGGGGTAGCTCAACCGGTTCGACCGGTCGGTCAGCTCGCGCGGGGCGAATTCGCCCCAGTCGGCGCTGATCGGCGTGGCGTGGCATCCCGACCACTGCCCCGTCGGCATCGCCCCGATGTCCATCGCCATTCGAAGCCCGTCGCCCTGGTTGTGGGGCGTGCCGCGCACCTTCGCATTGCCGATATTGGTGCCGATGTGCTGGGTGCGCATCTGCACGTTGGCCTCGAACCCGCCCGCGCCAAGAACCACGGATTTCGCTTCGAGGGTATGCATGCCGTCGTCGTCGCGGATCTTGACGCCGCAGACCTTGCCGCTGTCGTCGACGATCAGTTCGCGCGCCGCGGCGCCATAGCGGATCTCGATCCCCATCGCCTCGGCCGTGGCGAACCACGCGCGCGAGAGGCCCACGCCCTCGTGTTTGGCGCGCACCACGAGGCCGCGGGCCCATATGACCTTGTTGTCCTTCTTGATCGCCGACAGGCTGAGAGCCGGTTCCATCGGTACCTGCCCGACCTCGTTCATCCAGAACACCGTGTCCTTCGAGTTCCGGACGAGTATGTCGGAAAGGACCGGATCGGTCCGCCCGCCGGTCACGCGCATCAGGTCGCCATGGTAGTCGTCATAGGGGTAGGGCGCGATGCCGTCGTAGAAATTCTCGATCTGCTCCTCGGCGCCGGGCACCAGGGGCGCGATCTCGCGGGGGTCGTCGAACGCGAAGCGCAGCACGCCGCCGGACCAGTGCGTGTTGCCGCCCCGCATCTCGCGCGGGGCCTTTTCCAAGACCACGACGCGCTCGGCCCCGTTTTCCTTGGCCGATACCGCCGCGGCAAGCGCCGCATTACCTGCTCCTACAACAATCACGTCATATTCCGACATCGCTGGCTCCCGTTTCCTTGCGTCGTCTGTCTGTCTGAAGGTCCGTCGAACTGAACCGGGTGCAAGTCCCGGCTGTTGCCGGGAGAATGCTCTCGCGGGATGCAGATTGTCAACAGTCATCATTTTGCGTATTGAGACGCAATCGGGTCAGGCGGTCCGAACGAGACACAGATCGAAGGAGGAATGCGGTGAAAGATCGAACGGAGACGCAGGCGCATGCGCGCGGGCTGGCCGAGTTCGCGGCAGGTATGCAGCTTTCGGACATTCCGCCGGAGGTCCGTGAACGCGGGCGCCTGCATATTCTAGACGGGCTGGGCCTCGGGCTTGCTTCGACTCGGCACGATTTCGCGACATCGGCCTTGGCCGGTATCGCGGCGCTGTCGGCGGGTGACGACCGTTGCACCATGATCGGCCAGACGCTGCGCGCCGCGCCACGGGATGCAGCCCTCGTCAACGGCATCCTGATCCACGGGCTCGATTTCGACGACACCCATCAGCAGGCCATCGTGCATCCGACTGCGGCCTGCCTGCCCGCGGCACTGGCCGTCGCCGAGGAGCGCGGCATGTCCGGCGAGGCGCTTCTCGTCGCCTATTGCATCGGCATGGAGGCGGCGATCCGGATCGGCGCGGCCGTGCAGGGCGGGTTCCACCACACCGGTTTTCACGCCACGGGCATCGTCGCCCATTTCGCCAGCGCGCTCGCGGCCGGGCGGCTACTCGGTCTCGCGCCTGAAGCGCTGGTGGCAGCGCAGGGCATCGCCGCGAGCACCGCGTCCGGCGTCCAGGTCTTTCTTGAGGAAGGCGCCTGGACCAAGCGATTCCATCCCGGATGGGCGGCCGTCGGCGGCATCACGGCGGCGACCCTCGCGCAACATGAGTTCCGTGGCCCGTCGCGCGCCTACGAAGGCCGGTTCGGCCTGTTCGAGACCCATCTTCAGGGCGACGGGCATGAGCTGGCCCCGAGCTTTCTGACCGAGGCGCTGGGCGAGCGATGGATGATGGTCGATACCGCGCTGAAACCCTATCCGGTGTGCCATTTCATCCATGGTGCAGCCGATGCGGCCCTGTCAGCCCATGAAGCGATCGCCGGTAGCTCGATTGCGGAGGTCGAGATCCGTCTGCCAGCCGACACGATGCCCATCGTGGCCGAGCCGCAGGACGCCAAGCGCGCCGCGACCACCGAATACGAGGCGAAGTTCAGCGCCCATTACGTCGTGGGCACCTGCCTGCTGAAAGGCGCCTTCACGCTGGCCGATCTGACCGACGACGCGCTGGCCGATCCTGCGGTCAAGGCGCTGATGCCAAAGACGACCTGCGTGATCGATCACGAAAGCGCCTTTCCGACCTATTTCTCGGGGGGAGTGCGGGTGCGGCTGGAGGACGGGCGCGTCATCGATCGACATGTGCGCGTCAACAGCGGCGCGGGAGAGCGCATGATGGACCTCGACGCGGTGTCGGCGAAATTCCACGCCAATGCCGATCCGGTTCTCGGCCATGAGCGCAGCGCCGCTCTGCGGGAGAAGGTGCTCGACCTCGAATCCAGCTCGGCCCGCGCCCTCGCCCTCGGTTTGAGCGGCGACGTCGCATGAGCGAGCGTGGCCTCACGATCCGGTTCGTGGAGGCGATATTCGGGCTCGGGGCGCGCGTGCGCGGCGACCCGGCGGTGTTCGCCCGGATGGACGCGCTTGTCGGCGATGGGATCGCCGTGGGTCTTGCCGGCGCGGCAGAGCGCGGGCCTACCCTGCTGGCCGAAGAGGCTGCAGCCCAGTCCGGCAGGCCGGCGGGCGACCCGTCGCGCGCCGGTGCGACGCTTCTGGCGCGGGAAGGTCGGCTGCCGCCCGTCGCGGCGGCTCGTGTCAACGGCGCCGCGATGCACGTGCTGGATTACGAGCCCATGTGGAACCCCGCAAACCATGCGGTGTCGACGGTTCTGCCGGCCTTGCTTGCCCTGTGTGAAACCTCGGCACCCGAGACGGACGGCGCCGCGCTCGCGACCGCCTTCGCGATCGGCATCGAGGCGCAGGCGCGGCTGAGGCGTGCCTCCCGCCAGTTCGAGCCGGGCGATCTCGTATTCCATCCGCCCGGTGTCGTGGGGCCCATCGGGGCGGCCGTGGCCAGTGCGATGCTGCTCCGTCTCGATGCCGAGACGGCTGTGCATGCGGTGGGGATTGCGGCGTCCCGGGCAGGGGGTGTACTGGCCAATGTCGGCAGTATGACCAAGGCCCTTCATTGCGGCGGTGCCACCGCCGACGGGCTCGAGGCCGCCCTGCTGGCCGCGCGCGGCTTCACGGCGGACCAAGATGCGCTCGATGGGCCACGGGGCTTTCTGAACGCCTTCTTCGGCAGCGATATCGATCCCGGTGCCCTCACCGAGGACCGGTCCCTGGCGGTGATGGACCCGGGTCCGGCCTTCAAGTTCTACCCCAGCCAGTACGGCACGCATTTCGTCATCACGGCCGCGCTGGAGCTCCATGCAGCCATCGGAAGGGCTGCGTCGATCGACAGCGTGACGATCACCTGCCCGCCGATGCCTTATGTCAACCGCCCGTCGCCGCCCACGGGCCTGGCGGGCAAGTTCAGCTTTCAGTATGTCGCGGCGGCCGCGCTTCTGGACGGATCCGTGACCCTCGACGCCTTCACTGACGCGCGCCGCTTTGCGCCGGACATGCAGGCCCTGTTGCCCCGTATCGCGATCGTGCCCGATCCGGGCCGCAAGGGGCGCTTCGACGAGATGCGTCTCGATATCGAGCTGCGCCTTGCCGACGGAACCTCGCATCACGCAATGTGCGACGGCCCGCCCGGGATATGGGGACGACCCGCGCCGGCGGCGTGGCGTGCCACGAAACTGCGGGACTGCCTGGCCCGCGCGGGCCTGTCTGCAGAGCTGGACGCGCAGCTCGGCGCGGTCTCGTATCTCGATGCGGGTGGTCTCAAAACCCTCATCGGTTCGCTCGGGCGGCACTCCGGTGGCGACGCCTAGGGTCGTGAGCCTCGACGAGACGCTCTGATGTGCCCCTAGATCTGTGGACGCTTTGCCCCCTTGCTTTGAGCCGAGGAGGCGACCAAGGGGGCAAACAATTACAGCGACGAGTTCAAGCGGGACGCGGTGCATCAGGTCACCGTGCGCGGGTATCCGGTGCGGAAGGTGTCCCGACGCTTGGGGGTCAGCACGTATTCTCTCTACAAGTGGGTGAAGCCGTTCGGGGAGCAGAGTATGATCCGAAGCGGGAACTGCCACGACAACGCAGTCGCCGAGAGCTTCGTCCAGCTCAGCGGCAGCGCATCCAGCGACGGACGTACCCGACCCGCGATGCCGCCAGGCAGGACGTGTTCGCGTAGATCGCGCTGTTCTATAACCCGAAGCGCAAGCACACGAACAACGGCATGCTATCGCCCGTTCATTTCGAGACCAGACAGCAGAAACTGACGGAGGCAGGTGTCTAGGAAACCAGGGGCCCTCACAGCTGATAAGAAGCTGGCATACCCGCGTTCACACACCTTTTCGGTGCATTGCCTTCTTGACGCGGACCTTCTGGGAGCACGGGGGAGGCCACGCGGTGCGCGGTCACGACAAAAGACTGCCGTCTTCGAGCCTGAGGACCGCGTCGGCTCGTTCCAGGATACGGCTGTCGTGGGTCACCAGCAGCGTTGTGGTGCCGCGCGTGGCCCCGAGCCGCTTGAGCAGGCAGACGACCTGCATCGCGCTGTCGCGGTCCAGGGCGGCGGTCGGTTCGTCGGCGAGCACGATCTCGGGGTTGCCGACGAGGGCGCGCGCGACGGCGACGCGCTGGTTCTGCCCCCCCGACAGGTTCGCCGGCAGCTCGTCGAGACGATCACCAAGCCCGAGAAGTTCGAGCGCATGCGCTGCCGCGTCGCGCGCCAGATCGTCGGCGATGTTCGGTTTCACCTTGACACCCATCATCACGTTTTGCCGGGCCGTCAGGCTGCCGTGAAGATTATGCCCCTGGAAAATGAAACCGAAGCGCCGGCGTAACTCGGACAGCTTGGACGGCGTCACGCCATTCAATTCTTCGCCAAGCAGCCTGACCGACCCATGTTGGACCGCGCGCAGGCCGCCAAGGATTGTCAGCAACGTGGATTTTCCCGAGCCGGACGCCCCGATCAGCGCAGTCAGCCCTCCCCTCGGTAGGCGGAAGCCTAAGTCGCGGAGGACGTGTCGTTGCGTCTCTTCGCTGCCGAACCAGTGGTTCAGCCCCGCGACGTCGATGACAGGATCAGGGAACGAGGGGCCTTCCATCAAAGAAGATCCATGGGATTTGCGAACCACAGACGTCTCGTCGCGACAACGCCGGACAGGATCGCAAACAGGATCGTCCCGGCAAGCACCGTTGCGACCATGAGGGGCGTGAGCGCGAAAGGAAGCGCGGTCACATGCGCCATGAACACCAGGATGCCCGTCCCCGCCGCAAGACCCGGCAGAAAACCGAGTAGACCAAGTACCATCGCCTCTTCGATGACGATGCCGAGGAAGAAAGGCGCATTGTAGCCCATCGCCTTCAGCGTCGCATACTCGCGCAGGTGTTCGGCCACGTCGGTGGTGAGAACCTGGAATATGACGACAAGCCCGACCAGAACGCCGACCAAGACGCCGAAACCGAAAACCACGCCAGTGGGACGCCGCGTCTTCTGGTGTTCCAGATCTTCCGCTTCGGCAACGGCGTAGGCACGAATGCGCAGACCCTCTTCGGAAATCGATGCGCGCAATCTGTCCAGTGTCGCCTCGACGTTCGCGCCTGCGCGCAGCCGGAGCAGAACGTGGTCCGGAGCGGCCGAGCTTCGGCCGGGAAAGAGCGACAGAAATGTCTGATCGGACACCAGCATGTATCCGTCGCCGCCGAACCCGCCTCCGCCTGAAAGCGTCGAGACCGCGGTCAGGGTCCGGTCCCGGGCCTCGAAGGACATGGGACTGGCGGGTCCGATGCCAGCCGCTTCGTCGCGAGGCAGACCGCGGGCCTGCCGGTCGATCATGACTGAGTTTTGCACCTGCAGCCTCGTCAGATCCTCCTGGAGATGCGCGGACACGAAATACGGCTGGGAGAAGTCGATACCGAAGGTCGTCAGGTTGATGTCCGTGCCGGACCGATCCCATGGCACATTGCCCACGAAAAGCCCCATGCCGTGGGCGACGTCGGGATCGGCGAGCGCTTGCAGCATCCATTGCCTTGCGACGTTGCCGCCTTCTGTCAAGGTGTTGGCGTCCTCCGCCGAAATCATGATATCCGCTTCGAAGAAGCCGTAGGGTTTCACGGCGGCAACGGACATCGAGTTCATGATGCCGAGTTGCACGAGAACCAGAACGTTGGCGAAGGCCACGCCGGTCAGTGCTGCCGCGAAGCGCCCGGGCTTGCGTCTAAGCTGCAGCCAGCCGATGGGCAGCCGACCGAAGATATGCTGCAGGAGGCGACTCATCTCGATGCAATGGCGCGCGGGGCGGCGATGATACGCGCCACGGCCTCCAGGTTCGTGTAACCCGACGCGATCCTCGAGGATTCCGCGTCAAGCACGACCAGCACGCGCACGACGCGGGCGTCGGCATTGGCAGCCACGTCGTCGGAGACCACCCCCTGACGACCGACCGTCAGGCCGATCGTCTCGACATGGCCATGCAGGGATCGTCCGAGAGCATCGGCGAAAATCTCGACGGGCTGACCCGGCGACACCTTGGCGATGCGGTCTTGCCAAATCTCGACCTCCGCCATCATGCGGCTGGTGTCGCCGACTTCCATAATGCCGGCCTCGGTCGGTCGCTGCCCGCGCGTGACATGAATATCGAGGATAGTGCCTGTGATCGGCGCACGGACCACGGATCTTTCGAGGTCGACGCGAGCGCGCCGCAATGCGGCCTCGGCCGCTGCGACCTCGTGCGCTGCGACCAGAACGTCTGGTTGATCCTCGAGCGCATTGGAGCCGTAGCGGGCCAACGTCGCCTCTGCCTGAGACACGGCAAGGTTCGCCTCGTGTGCCACAAGGTTCGCGGCGGCGAGGATCGTATCCGTCGCAACGCCTCGTTCGACGAGCGCGGCGGTCCTGTCCAAGTCCGATTCCGCCGCCATGGCGGTGGCTCGGGCCTGCGCAAGCGCGACCTCTGACTCGGCCCTGCTGACTGCGATTTCGTGCCGGATCTGCGCGAGCTGAGCCTGGCGCACGGCGACCTGCGTCTCCGCGAAAACCATCGCACTTTCAAGCGCTGCGTAATTGTCGAGGCGAGCCAGGGGCGCGCGCCGCTCCACCTGGTCTCCGATCATCACGAGAACTTCTTCGATCCTCGCGTCGCCTGCTCCGAACGGCGCCGCCACGACCGCGACGTCTCCCCGCGGCATGATGCGCGCAAGCCCCATGATATCGGCAGGCTGACCGGAGAACGGTTCATCGTGGGCGACCGCTACCTCCGGACCCTGTGCATTCATTCGTCCCTCTGTTGTGACGATGGCGCGCTCAAAGGTGGCAAAGATCCCCGCGAGGAGTGCGAGGGAGCCGAGAAAGGTCGGCCAGCCGAAAAATCGTCCGCGTGACCACTTCGACCGCCGGGCGCCTTCGGCGCGGAGATCGAGCGGCAATTCTGAACGGTCGTCATCTGGCACTGCGGACCTCCAATCGGATCAAGACAATCGAGGCTCTGACAGCTTGCACCTCGTGAGGCGTGAGCCTTATCGGCGATCGGCGCGGGCGGTCACCGACTTTGGTCGAATGAATTATTGGCCTTTCTGACATTCAAATAAGCGCAGTGGGGTGCTTCGGTCCGACGCGGTTCGATCACGATCCGAAACTCTGCCCAAAATGCGCCAGCGGATCATCAAGCGGCGGGCAACAAACGCCGATCTGCTTTTCGGGCAGATGTGCCGAAATGAGGGAAGCGCCATGGATTACGATAGCAAACTGGACGAGGCCATCGGGCGACTACATGCCGAAGGACGGTACAGGACCTTCGCCGAGATCGAGCGGGCCCGAGGGGTGTTTCCCAGTGCGACCCTGCAGAGCGTCGACGGAACCCGGAAAGCGATCACAGTCTGGTGCGGCAACGACTACCTTGGAATGGGTCAGCATCCAGACGTTCTTTCGGCCATGCACGATGCTCTGGACGCGGTCGGCGCAGGTTCGGGCGGCACGCGTAACATCTCCGGCACGACATTCTATCACAATCGTCTGGAGGCCGAACTGGCGGACCTCCATGCCAAGGAAAGTGCGCTTCTTTATACCAGCGCCTATGTCGCGAATGATGCGACACTGTCGACATTGCCCAAGATGTTTCCCGGCCTCGTCATCTACTCCGACGCGCTCAATCACGCATCGATGATCGAGGGCATCCGCCGCAGTGGCGCCGAGAAACGCGTCTTCCGTCACAATGATGTCGAACACCTGCGTGCGCTGCTCGCCGCCGACGACCCCTCCGTGCCGAAACTCATCGCCTTCGAGTCGATATATTCCATGGACGGCGACTTCGGCCCGCTGGAGACGATCTGCGACCTCGCGGAGGAATTCGGAGCACTCACCTATGTTGATGAGGTCCATGCCGTTGGCATGTATGGCGCACGGGGTGGTGGCATCGCGGAGCGTGAAGCTCTTACGGGCCGCGTGGACATCATCAACGGCACTCTCGCCAAGGCCTACGGGTGCTTGGGTGGGTATATCGCGGGAAGCGCACGGATGTGCGACGCGATAAGATCCTATGCGCCGGGCTTCATATTCACGACGTCGCTTCCGCCCGCGCTCGCGGCGGGCGCCACCGCTTCCGTCGCGCTGCTGAAGACCGGGGAAGGCCAGCGCATCCGGGCAGCGCATCAGAACCAGGCCAAGACCCTCAAGTTGCGTCTCAAGGCACTCGGGCTGCCAATCGTCGACCACGGCAGCCATATCGTACCCTTGATCATCGGCGATCCCGTCCACACGAAACGGCTGTCGGATCTCCTGCTTGAAAAGGCGGGGATCTACGTCCAGCCGATCAACTTCCCCACAGTGCCACGAGGAACGGAACGCCTGCGTTTCACGCCTTCGCCGCAGCACGGCCAGGCGGAGATGCAGCATCTCATCCGATCCCTGAATGACCTCTGGAGCCAGTGCGACTTGTGCCGGATGGACCTGAGCGCCTGAAGGCTGCGGGCCACTTCTTCACAGAGCCTTCGCGACCTTCGCATGACGGATGTCATCGCCTTCAGTCAGGCGCGGCTGTGATAAGGAGCCCTAAAGCGGTGCCATTCATTCGGACAGGTCTGCAGCGCTGCCAAGATGTATCAGGTTTAGGTATCATGCTGCATATCGGGCTCGTGTCTCTTGTGCACGTTGACCTTGGTTACGCTGTAGCTCATCGCATGCCGTTTTCGCTAAGTGCCTGTTGCTGAACACGATACGGCAAATGGGACAGCAATGCAGTTGAAGCTGCGCGCGGATCGTTTGCGATTGGTGCACGAAGCGCAATTTTCAGCATCTTGTGGTGTATGCTGTAAATTGCGCAGAGAATTGTGGAATCTGGAGGCGAGTACCGGAATCGAACCGGTGTACACGGATTTGCAATCCGCTGCGTAACCACTCCGCCAACTCGCCGGTGGGCCGTGATTAGAGCCTGGGGCAGGCGCCGTCAAGGTGGCGTCGGAGCGCCGTTTTCGGTCGAGAAGGGAGTTTAATGACACCGTCGGAAAAGACGGACGGTGAGGTACCATTTCCTGGTACCCGGTACCGACATGGGGGTACTATGATCAGGTTGCGGGGTACCTGGTACCAGAGACGGGTACCTTTCAGGTGCTCAGGCCGTCAGGGGGTACCTCTCGACGCGCTTGGCGATCGCTGACCGCGCCCGCATCTCCTGCCGCGCGGCGCCTGCGTACTTGCGGATCATCGCCATCGAGGCGTGACCGCTGAAGGCCGCGATCTCGTCGTCGGTGCAGCCGGCATGGGCCAGCTCCTGAACGCCCCGGTACCGCAGCGCGTGGAGATCGTGATCCAGCAGCCCGAGGCGTGTCCGCTCCTCCCGCATGATGCGCGCCGTCTTGAAGTAGCTGAAGGGACGCCCCGCACCATCCGCCAGGATCGTGATCCCGGTGCGCGGCGTTGTGTCGAGTGTGTGTTGCAACTCGAGGGTGCAGGGCAGCCAGAGGCTGACCCCGGTCTTGCTCTGCGTGATGCGGAGCGCCTCTCCGTCATAATCCGACCATCGGAACTTGGGCCAGTCGCCGGGGCGCTGCACGCTGCCGATCCCAAGCTCGAAAATGAGCCGGGCTGTTGGATTAGCGCGCTTGCGGAAGGTCGCGATGGCCGCGTCGGTCCAGGGGGATCGAAGTC
>Ga0209925_1000538_pt1 | contig 19438 bp, 17 predicted proteins | sample SalPonR2_A_D1_MG_FD_185702 | JGI IMG/M metagenome (GOLD analysis project Ga0209925, IMG submission 185702) | Salt pond soil microbial communities from South San Francisco under conditions of wetland restoration - Salt Pond MetaG R2_A_D1_MG... ...
CGGAACGCCCGGTTGCGGGTATGTTGTCTCGGGCGTCCAGATGCGCGAAAGGGGCGGCACTGTCAACGCCGCCCCCCTTCAACTTTCCAAAAATACGCAATTCGACGACGGAGCCAGGTGTCGACGCTCGAATGACCGGGGGAACGGTCCACGCCTTCCCCGCGCTGGTGTCATCCACCCCATGCCGTGCGGTTCCTGCGCCGCCCGGTTCCTACGTTGAGCGGCGTCGTATCGGTGTCAGCCGTCCTGTTCCTCGAATTCGGCCCAGAGGTGATCGCCGCCGAAGCAGGTTGGAACGCCGGTCTCGAGCCATGTCTTGAGCCCCGCGATGGACCGTTCCCAGCCATCGGCGGTGCCGCCCTGCGGGTCGTTGTTCAGGCCGTGATGCTCGACCGTCAGGCGGCAGTAATCGCCTTGTTGATCGATCAGGTAGACCACGCGGGAGGGTGTCGTGACGTCGTCCCATTTCGGCTCGAAGGTGGTGACGAGACGGGTCATGGGCTCGACCTCCAGCTCGCGGGTATGCAGCGTCACGGTGCCGTCGGGCGCGCGCAGGACGGTGACTTCGCCCTCCAGCGTCGCGGTCTGGCCGAGGAAGTCGTAGTTCACCATCTGGGCGGGATCGCGAAGCGCGGTCCAGAGCGCCTCGGGCGTGCATTTTATGTAGGTCGACAGGACGTAGTCGGGTTTCGACATGGGGATCACCTTTCGGGGTTACGCGTGATTACTCCGGGTTACATGGCCGCCTTCAGCGGCGTGCCGGTTTCGAGGTAGGACTTGAGCGAGGCCGCCAGACGGGCCCAGCCCTCGGCGAAGCCCTCCTGTCCCGGCGCCATGTCGTAATGCTCGATGGTCAGCTTGCAGGCCTCTCCCTGCGGTTCGATCAGGTAGACCATGTGGGAGGCCGGCGCGTCGGGCCCCATGAAGAGCGGCTCGAAGGTCATGGCGATGCGCGATTTCGGGTCCATCTCGGTCGTGACCTGCCGCAGCATGTCCGAACCATCCGGTTTCACGAACCGGGTGATGTTGCCGGGTGTCGCGTCGCCATGCACCTCGTTGCACATGAAATGATAGGCCGCCATCTGGTCGGCCCGTGTCAGCGCCTCCCAGAGCGCGTCTTGCGAACAGCGGATGAAGGTCTGCATCATGAAGTCGGGTTTTCCCATCCTCGTCTCTCTTTCCAATCTTGACTTGAGATCGCTCAGCGCGCGGGCCTGAGGCTGCAGGAAGGGCGCGACCCAGCGGTCGAGCATCTCCTGCAAGGGGAGCGCATTGAGGTAGTGGTACTTGAACCGCCCCTGCCTGCGGGTGACGATCAGATGGGCCCCTTCAAGGACCTTGAGGTGTTTCATGACGCCGAAGCGGGTCATGTCGAACTGCTCTTCCAACTCCCCGAGGGTCTGCCCGTCGCGCTGGCGCAAACTGTCGAGAAGCGCGCGGCGGGCGGGGTCGTTCAGGGCTTTGAAGATCATGTCCATGGGAGGCTTATACGTGATTCCATAGTCACGTGACAATAGGGTCACTTTATGGGGCCATGCGCGTCGATCTGCCGGCCAGCGGGTCCGGGGATTGTCTGCGCCGCCCCCACGGGGCAGGGTGCCGGCGACACGAGGGATACGCCATGGACGACACCGAGTTTCTGGAGACCGCGCAGGGCCGCAGGCTTGCCTATCACCGCTTTTCCGGGCGTGAGCCGGGCGTGGTGTTCCTGGGCGGACTGCGCTCGGACATGACCGGAACCAAGGCCGTGCATCTGGAGGCCTGGGCGCGGCGGACGGGCCGTGCCTTCCTGCGGTTCGACTATTCCGGCCACGGGGCAAGCAGCGGGGACTTCACCGAAGGGTGCATCGGCGACTGGGCCGAGGATGCCGAGGGCGCGATCACGGCGCTGACCGAGGGACCGGTCGTGCTGGTGGGCTCATCAATGGGCGGATGGATCAGCCTTCTGATGGCCGGGCACCTGCCCGGGAAGATCGCCGGTCTGGTGACCATCGCGGCCGCCCCCGATTTCACCGAGGACGGGATGTGGGGCGAGTGGTCCGAGGAGCAGCGCGCCACGCTCATGCAAGAGGGGCAGGTCGCGTTGCCGTCCGAGTACGGCGAGGACATGATCGTCACGCGCCGCATGATCGAGGATGGCCGCGACCACCTCGTGCTGCGCGGCCTGCTTGAGGTGGCCGTGCCGGTGCGCATGTTGCAAGGCACGGCGGATACGGATGTGCCCATGTCGGTCGCCTTGCGGCTTCTGGAGCATATGGAAGGCCCCGACATCCGTCTGGAACTGGTGAAGGGCGCGGACCATCGCTTCTCCGACCCCGCCTGTCTCGATACGATCACCCGCGCGATGGGGGAAGTCCTCGCGCTCGCCTGAGATTTGGGGCGGGCGCTATCCTTTCCTCAGCGATGATGGCGTCGCCCACGTCGCGCCTTCCCGACATGCGCGTGCGGCGCGACGCGTGCCCCGACGACCGCGAAACGTCGGCCATCGACCCGCCGGTTTCGACACCAATCTCCGGGCCGAGATGGCGTCCGCTTAAAAAAGCCCTTGCCGAAACCGGTTTCGGAACAAAACACTGCCTCCGGGGAGTGAGACCAATGCTGAACAGCAGCAATGCCGGACCGGGCCGCAAGCGGGTGACGATCAACGATCTGGCCGCAGCACTCGGGCTGTCGAAGGGCACCGTCAGCCGTGCGCTCAACGATTATCCGGATATCGCCGAAGCCACGCGGCTTCGCGTGCGCCGGGCGGCGGAGCGTATGGGCTACCGGCCCATGGCGCAGGCGCAGGCCATCCGCACGGGCCGCGCGCGGTCGCTGGGGCTGGTGCTCAATGCCGGGCGGTCGGACGCGCACAAGCCGTTCCTCACCGATTTCCTCGACGGGATCAGCCGTGGCGCGAGCGAGGAAAGCTGGACGCTGACCGTCGCCACCTCCGAAGACGAGGCCGACGAGGTCGCGACGATGACGCGCCTTCTCGACGAGCGGAAGGTCGACGGGTTCATCCTGCCGCGTACCAAGACGCGGGATGTGCGTATCTCGCTGCTGCGGGGCCGGGGCGTGCCGTTCATCCTGTTCGGGCGCACGGGCGATGCCGTGGACTGCGCCTGGTTCGACATCGACGGCGAAGGCGCGATGCGCGCCGCCGTGCAGCGGCTGGCCGGGTTCGGCCACGGGCGCATAGGCTATATGGGCGGTTTGCCCGAATTCCATTTTTCCCGGCTGCGGCGGCAGGGGTTTCTCGACGGGCTGGCCGAGGCCGGTCTGGCAGCCGATCCGGCTTTGATCGTGGAGGGCGTGTTCACTGTCGAGGACGGCGCGGTCGCCGGTCTCAAGCTGCTCGATCATGCCGATCCGCCGACGGCGGTGGTCTGCGCGCTCGACGTGGCGGCGCTGGGGCTTTACCGCGCCGCGATACGCGCGGGGCGCAAGGTCGGCCGGGACCTCGCGGTGATCTCCTATGACGGCAGCCCCGAGGCGGCCGTCGCCGATCCGCCGCTGACCAGCTACGCGGTCGACACCCGTGCCGCCGGTCGTGCGCTGGCCGAGATGTTGATCGCGCGCATACGCGGGACCGCGCCGGAGAAATTGCAACGGATCGTGCCTGCGCGCCTGATCCCGCGCGCCTCCGATAGGCTTTTCACTCCGGTCACGGATGCGCTGCAAAAGACGGCCCACGGGACCATCACCACGACACTTGCCTGACAAAAAACCAATGGGAGGATAGACATGACTATGACGAAACCCCTGGGGCGCGTGGCCCTGATGGCGGCGGCCTCGGTGCTGGCGCTGAGCACGGCGGCCGGTGCGGACACGATCCGCTTCTGGACCACCGAGGAACAGCCCGAGCGCCTTGAACGCCAGCAGGCCATGGCTGCGGGCTTCACTGCCGAGACAGGCATCGAGGTGGAGGTGATCCCGGTCACCGAAAGCGATCTGGGCACGCGGGCCACCGCGGCCTTCGCGGCCGGTGACCTGCCGGACGTGATCTACCACACGCTGCAATACGCGCTGCCTTGGTATGACGCGGGCATCCTCGATGCCGAGGCGGCAACCGAAGTGATCGAGAGCCTCGGGACGGACACCTTTGCCTCCGGCGCGCTGGAAATGGCCGCCGTGGAGGAGGGCTACGCCTCCGTTCCCGTGGATGGCTGGACGCAGATGATCGTCTACCGTTCGGACCTGTTCGAGGAGAACGGGCTGGAGCCGCCGACCACCTACGCAAACGTGCTGGTCGCCATCGAGGCCCTGCACAATCCGCCGGAGATGTTCGGCTTCGTGGCCGCAACCAAGGTCGACGAGAACTTCATGAGCCAGGTGCTGGAACATGTGTTCCTAGCCAATGGCGTCTCGCCGGTGGGCCCCGACGGGTTCCAGCCGCTCGAGGTCGGCCCGACCGTCGAGGTGCTGGAGTTCTACAAGGCGATCGTCGAGGCCAGCCCCGAGGGCGAGCTGTTCTGGCAGCAGTCGCGCGAGCTCTATTTCGCGGGCCGCGCGGCTATGATCATCTGGTCACCCTTCATCCTCGACGAGCTTGCGGGCCTGCGCGACCAGGCGCCGCCGACGATCAACGACGACCCGACCAGCCGCGAGCTGGCCGAGCGCACCGGCATCGTGACCAACTTCGCCGGTCCCTCGAACCCCGAAGGTGCCGCCTGGGCCGATATCCGCTATTTCGGAATCACGGCCGATGCCGACACCGAGGCCGCGCAGTCCTTCATCGAATATTCGATGTCGGACGGCTACACCGCGACGCTGGCCATCGCGCCCGAGGGCAAGTTCCCGGTACGGCGCGGCGACGGCGAGAACCCGTCCGCCTTCACCGAGGCCTGGGCACAGCTCGACGTCGGCGTCGACCGACGCGCGCCGCTGGGTGATCTCTACGCGGCCGAGATGATCGACGAGATCGTGGGCGGGCTTGACGTGGCGCAGCGCTGGGGCGTGGCGGACGGGCAGCTGGCGCTGGCCTCCAACATCATCAACAGCCAGGTGATCAACCGTTTGGTGCGCGAATACATCGACGGTGTGCGCGGTGCCGAGGAAACGGTGGAGCTTCTGAACGAGGAGCTAGCGGCGATCGAATGATCGCGTGGCCCGGCGTTCGCGCGCCGGGCCGCCCTACCTCGGCCGGAGCGCTGTCATGACCACCGCCACCCCACCCAAAGGGCAGGGGCCGCTTGCGCGCCGCGAGGCGCGGCTGGCCTGGAGCCTGATGCTGCCCACGCTTCTGAGCGTGACGCTTGTCGTGCTCCTGCCGCTTTTGGCGATCTTCTGGATCTCGGCCAAGCCGGTGGAGCTTGCCGACCTGCGCCCGCCCGCGCCGGTGGTGCGCGAGGATCTGCGCGACGCGGGCGCACCGGTGGCCACCCTGCGCTACCGCATCCGCAATTCCAGCCAGCAGGAGGTGATCGAGACCGTCATCCTGACCGACACGATCCCCGAGGGCGTCGCCATCGAGACCCTGCCGGAGAACTGCGCCCTCGACGGGACCACGCTCCGCTGTGCGCTGGGCACGCTGGAGGGCGGAGACCGGGTGACGCTGGAGATCCCGGCGGTTCTTTCCGGCGACGTGGACGCGCTCGAGGCGCAGATCGAGGACGTCACGCCGGCCACGGTCACGGGCGAGGCGGACAACATCCTGACCAATCTCGAGTTCACCTGGGAGAACTTCCGCGAGGTGTTCGACGCGCGCGAGTTCTGGGCGGTGATCTGGGCCACGATGTTCTACACCGTCGTCGGCACGTTCGGCGCGCTCATCGTGGGGCTTTTCGCCGCCCTGCTGCTCAACAAGTCCTTCCGGGGGCAGGGGGTGCTGCGGGGTCTCTACCTCTTTCCTTATGTCGCCCCGGTGATCGCCGTGGCTTTCACATGGGTGATCCTGCTCGACCCGTTTTCGGGGAGCGTCAACGCGCTCCTGGTGCAGATGGGCGTGACGGAAAACGCGATCAATTTCTTCGGTGAGCGGCCCCTGGCGCTGATCATGGTGACGGTCTTCGAGATCTGGCGCTACTTCCCGCTGTCGTTTCTGTTCATCCTCGCGCGGATGCAGTCGATCGACCAAGACATGTACGAGGCGGCCGATATCGACGGTGCCTCGCCCTTCCAGAAGTTCCGTTACCTGAGCCTGCCGATGCTGATGGGCATCCTGTCGGTGCTGTTCCTGCTGCGCTTCATCTGGACCTTCAACAAGTTCGACGACATCTTCCTTCTGACGGGCGGCAACGCGGGCACGCGCACTCTGACCGTGAATGTCTACGAACAGGCGTTTGCGCTGTCGAATATCGGGGCCGGCGCGGCGGTGGCCGTGGTGATCCTTCTGTGTCTGTTGATCTTCTCGTGGTTTTTCTTCCGGTTCATGTCGAGGGAGGAGGGGCTGTGAGCGGTGCAGCGAAGCTGATGAAACGTCCAGTGGACGTTTCAAGCGAACAGCGGGCGGAGCCCAGTGGCGGTTCAGCGAAGCTGATGAAACGTCCTGTTGAGGTTTCTTGCGAACAGCGGGCGGAATCCGGTGGCGGTTCGGCGGAGCCTGGTTGCAGGAGGTCTTTCGTCGCCTTCGGCGCCGACCCGCGGGGAGAGTGCCTCCCCCCGCACCCCCCTTTGCGTATTTTCGGAAAGATGAAGGGGGACGGGCCGTGAAGGCGCTGTGGTACGGATATCTGACGGGCCCGATCCTGGGCGTGTTCTGGGCCTTTGTCGCGGCGACGACCGTCGCCGTGCTCCTGTCCTTCGCCACCGGCGGGGCCTTTCGGCCAGGGCTCTGGGGTTGTGTGCTGATGGGCGCCCTCGTAGGGCTCGCGGCGCCCGAAAACCGCGCGCGCTGGCTGCTGGCGGCGGGTGCCGCGGTGATCGGCTTTGCGCTGAGCTATACCGGGCTCTCTCCGATCCACGTGGCCGGGAGCGTGGGGGCGGGCGGGCATCTGGCCGCGGGGGCGGGGTTCGGCCTCGCGCTGGTGTGGCCCGTGTCGGTCATGATGGCGGATGCCCCGCGCGGCGCGCTCACGCGCCACGAGTGGGAGGAGGCGGTGATCCGGTTTCTCACCGGTTTCGGCTATGTCTTCTTCACGGCGGCCGTCGCGATTCCGTTCTACGTGATGGTGATGACCTCGCTGAAGACGCAAGGCGAACTCATCGCGAACCCGCTCGATTTCTCCATCGACCTTTCGCAGGGCTGGGCACTGTTCAGATCCTACGAGGAGCTGTTCCGCGACTTCAATTTCGGCCAGTACATGTGGACCTCCTTCTACGTTTCGGTGCTGACGGTCCTGATCACGCTGCTGTTCTCGATCCCGGGCGCCTATGCGGTGGCGCGGCTGAGGTTCCGGGGGCAGAAGGCGCTCGGCCGGTCGATCCTGCTGATCTACATGGTGCCGATGATCGTGCTGGCGCTGCCGATCTACATCGCTTTTTCGATGACCGGTCTCAGGAACTCGATCCTTGGCATCGTGATGATCTACCCGGTCACGACGATCCCCGTGGCGCTTTACATGCTGCAGGGCTATTTTCGCGGATTGCCTTCGGAGATCGAGGAAGCGGGTCTGATGGACGGGCTCAACCGGTTGCAGGTCATCTGGAAGATCACCTTGCCGCTCAGCCTGCCGGCGCTGGCCTCGGTCTCGCTCTATGTCTTCATGATCGCGTGGAACGAGTTCCTGCTGGCCTTCATGCTGCTGGATGACCCCTCGAAATTCACGCTCACGCGGGGGATCGCCTCGCTCAATTCCTCGGAAGTGCCGCGCCAGCACCTGATGGCGGGGGCCGTGATCGCGACGGTGCCGGTGATGGCTCTGTTCCTGGGGCTGGAGAAGTTCATGACCCGTGGCCTGACGGCGGGGTCTGTGAAAGGATGACTGACGTGTTCGATACCATTGACGCGGCGCCTCTGGACCGGGAGGCCGAGCGCATCCTGCGGCTGAACGACCGGGGCGGATATACCGTGCCGACCGAGGGGCTTTATCCCTACCAGTGGAACTGGGACAGCGCCTTTGCGGGGCTGGGTTTCGCGGCCTTCGATATCGACCGCGCGTGGGCCGAGATCGAGACGCTGTTCTCGGGCCAGTGGGACAACGGGATGGTGCCGCATATCCTGTTTCACCGCGTCGACGCGGGCTATTTCCCGGGGCCGGATGTCTGGGGCACCGAGGATGCGCTGGGGCGCGGCGCGTGCCCGGTTCCGTCTTCGGGCATCAGCCAGCCGCCGGTGGTGGCGTCGCTCGCTTGGCGCATCTACCTCGCCGATCCCGTGGCGGGGCATGACCGGCTCGCGGCGCTGTTTCCGAAGCTTCTAGCCTATCACCGCTGGATCATGGCGGCGCGCGCCGAAAGCGGGGCGGTGGCGATCACCCATCCGTGGGAGGCGGGCCGCGACAACGCGCCGGACTGGGACGAGGCCATGGCCGGGATCGATCCTGTGGGCGTCGCGCCCTATACGCGGCGGGACACGGGCCATGTGGACCCGCGGATGCGGCCCACGCAGGCCGACTACGACCGATACATCTGGCTGGTCCAGTTCGCCCGTGAGCGGCGCTGGGACGAGGCCGCCATCGCCGCCGAAAGCCCATTCCGCGTGGCCGATCCGACGATGACCTTCACCGCGCTGCGCTCCACCCGCGATCTGCGGCTGGCGGCGGCGCTGCTGGGGGCCGGGACGGATGAGATCGACGGCTGGATCGCGCGGCTTGAGGACGGCGCGTCGATGCTGTGGAACCCCGAAACCGGCGCCTATGACGCGAGGAACCTGCGGACGGGGAATTTCGCGGGGTCGGTGTCGAACGCGTCCTTCCTGAGCTGGTGGGCGGGGCTGGAGGACAGGCGCCCGCTGGAGACGCTCCACAGGGTGATGGCGGCCGCGCGCTACGTCCTGCCCAGCCATGATCTCGCGGCGGCGTCCTTCGATCACCTGCGCTACTGGCGGGGGCCGGTCTGGGCGATCATGAACTACATGGCGGCCAACGGCATGGCCGAGCAGGGGCTGACGGCGGAGGCTGCGCGCATCCGCGCCGATACCGTGCGGCTGATCGTCGAGAACGGGTTCGCGGAATATTTCAGCCCCTCGGACGGCACGCCCGCGGGGGGCGCCACATTCACCTGGACGGCGGCGGTGTGGCTTGCCTGGGCCAGCCCGAGCCGGGGAGAAGGATAGATGGGGGCGATCGAACTCAGGGCCGTCGAGAAATGGTTCGGCGAGGTGCAGGTCATCAAGGGCGTCGACCTGCAGATCGCGGATGGGGAGTTCGTGATCTTCGTGGGGCCATCGGGCTGTGGGAAATCCACGCTTCTGCGGATGATCGCGGGGCTGGAGGAGACCTCGCGCGGGCAGGTCGTCATCGACGGGAGGGACGCCACGGCCGAGCCGCCGTCGAAGCGCGGGCTTGCCATGGTGTTCCAGTCCTACGCGCTTTACCCGCACATGTCGGTGGCCGAGAACATGGGGTTCTCGCTCAAGACTGCCGGCGCGCCGAAGGCCGAGCAGGAGGCCAAGGTGGCCGAGGCCGCGCGGGTCCTGCGGCTGGAACCCTATCTTGAGCGTCGTCCCAAGGACCTCAGCGGCGGCCAGCGCCAGCGTGTGGCGATCGGACGGTCCATCGTGCGCGACCCGACGGCCTTCCTGTTCGACGAGCCGCTGTCGAACCTCGATGCCGCGCTGCGGGTGGAGATGCGCTACGAAATCGCCAAGCTGCACCAGCATCTGACCTCGACGATGATTTACGTGACGCATGACCAGGTCGAGGCGATGACGCTCGCCGACCGGATCGTGGTGCTGGATTTCGGCACCATCGCGCAGGTGGGAACCCCGCGGGAGCTCTACGAGAAACCCGCGAATCTCTTCGTGGCGGAGTTCATCGGCAGCCCGAAGATGAACATCCTGCCGTGTTCCGTGTCGGGCGGGGAGTACCACCTCGAGGCTGGGCGCGGCGGCCCCGCGCCGGGCTGCGACGGCGCGGTCAGGCTGGGCATCCGGCCCGAGGCGATCGAGCTTTGCCCACAGGGCGAGGGCGATATCGACGGGGTGGTGGACCTCGTGGAATATCTCGGCGCCGATATCTTCCTGATCGTCGATTGCGGGGCGGTGGGCAAGGTGACCGTGCGGGTCGATGGCGACAGCGCCGTTCGCATGGGCGAGCATCTGGGCCTGCGCTTCGTTGCGAAACGGCTGCATTTCTTCGACGAGGGGGGCCTTGCGCTGATGTGAGCCGGACGCCCTGACACGGCCCGAGGGCTGTCGTTCCGCCTTTTCTTGCATTCGTATGCAGACTGCGCTAGCCGGGATGGGACAGCCCCCTTTCGCGGGGCGTGGCCAGACGCGGGAGGCGATGATGGCGGAGTATCTCAAGCGCGGAAAACCGGCCGATGAACGGGCCGAGGACGATGCCAGGGTCCGGGCGACGGTCGAAGGCATCCTCGGTGATATCGAGGCCCGTGGCGACGCGGCGGTGCGGGATCTGTCGGAGAAGTTCGACGGCTACAAGCCGCAGGCCTTCCGGCTGACCGACAGCGAGATCGCGGCGGCGATGCAGAAGGTCTCCACCCGGGAGATGGCCGATATCCGCTTTGCCCAGGACCAGATCCGGCGCTTCGCCGAGGTGCAGAAATCCTCGATGACCGACGTCGAGGTCGAGACGCTGCCGGGCGTGGTGCTTGGCCACAAGAATATCCCCGTGAATTCCGTCGGTTGCTACGTGCCGGGCGGCAAGTTCCCGATGGTGGCCTCGGCGCATATGTCGGTGATCACCGCGAAGGTCGCGGGCGTGCAGCGCATCGTCGCCTCCGCCCCGCCGGTGAACGGCGCGCCGCACCCGGCCATCGTGGCAGCGATGAAGGAGGGCGGCGCCGACGAGATCCTCGTCCTTGGCGGTGTGCAGGCGGTGGGCGCCATGGCGCTGGGCACCGAGAGCATCGCGCCGGTGGACATGCTGGTGGGTCCGGGCAACGCCTTCGTCGCCGAGGCCAAGCGGCAGCTTTTTGGGCGGGTCGGGATCGACCTTTTCGCGGGGCCGACCGAGACGATGGTGATCGCCGACGACACCATCGACGCGGAGATGGTGGCCACCGACCTGCTGGGGCAGGCGGAACACGGCTACAACTCCCCCGCCGGCCTGATCACCAATTCGCGCAAGCTTGCCGAGGCGACGCTGGCGGAGATCGACAGGCTTCTGGCGATCCTGCCGACGGCGGAGACGGCCTCGGTCAGCTGGCGGGATTACGGCGACGTGATCCTTTGCGCTGATCACGACGAGATGCTGCGTGTCTCCGAGGAGATGGCCTATGAGCATGTGCAGGTCATGACCGACCGCGACGAGTGGTTCCTCGAAAACATGACGAATTACGGCGCGCTGTTCCTCGGGCCGCGCACGAACGTGGCCAACGGGGACAAGGTGATCGGCACGAACCACACGCTGCCCACGAAGCGCGCGGGCCGGTATACCGGCGGGCTCTGGGTGGGTAAGTTCCTGAAAACGCATTCCTATCAGCGGGTTCTGACCGATGAGGCGGCGGTCCTGGTGGGCGAGTACGGCTCCCGGCTCTGCATGCTGGAGGGCTTTGTCGGCCATGCCGAGCAGTGCAACGTCCGCGTCCGCCGCTACGGTGGCGTGAACGTCCCTTACGGTGAAGGCGCGCCCTATCGCGACGCGGCCGAGTAGGCCCGGGGCCGGGCGGGCCCACCCGCCCGCCCTTTCTTGGGGGCTCCGCCCCCTTGCCCCCCGGAGTTTTCCTGCCAGGATGAAGGAGTTGCCATGGATCTGCCGAGGACACCGTCATTCCGCCTGGATCAGCGTCGCGCTCTGGTCACCGGCGGCTCGCGCGGGATCGGGCTCGGCGCGGCGATGGCGCTGGCGGAAGCCGGGGCCCATGTGATCGTCGCCGCGCGCGGTGCGAGGGAATTGGAGGCGGCCGTGGTCGCGATGCTGGCGGCGGGTCTCTCGGTCGAGGCAGCGGTTCTCGACGTCACCGACCGGAAGGCGGTCGCGGCGCTGCTGGATCGGGTGGGGCCTCTCGACGTTCTCGTCAATTCGGCCGGCATGGCGCGGCACGGGCCCGCGCTGGACACCGTCGAGGCGGATTACGACGCGGTCATGGAGGTCAACGTGAAAGCGGCCTTCACCCTCGCGCAGGAGGTGGCGCGGCGGATGACCGGTCCGGGTGCGATCATCCAGATTTCCAGCCAGATGGGCCATGTGGGGGGCATCGATCGCGCCGTCTATTGCGCCAGCAAGCACGCCGTCGAAGGCATGACCAAGGCCATGGCCATCGAATGGGGAGCACGCGGCATCCGGGTAAACACGATCTGCCCCACCTTCATCCGCACGCCGCTGACCGAAAGCACATTCGCCGACCCGGAGAAACGCGCCTGGATCGAGGGCAAGATCAAGCTCGGCCGGGTGGGGCGGATCGAGGACATCATGGGGGCGGTGGTTTTCCTCGCCTCGGACGCATCGGCGCTGGTCACGGGAACGGCACTGATGGTGGATGGCGGCTGGACGGCGGGCTGATGGCGAAGGTCACGGCCACCGATGTCGCGCGGCGCGCCGGGGTCAGTCAGAGCGCGGTGAGCCGGGTCTTCACGCCGGGCGCGAGCGTGTCGGAGGCCATGGCCCAGCGCGTGCGCGAGGTCGCCGAGGAGTTGGGATACCGGCCCAACGTGCTGGCGCGGTCGCTGATCACCGGGCGCACGCGGATCGTGGGGCTGGTGGTCGGTTACCTCGAAAATCCCTTCTATCCCGAGGTGTTGGAGGCGCTATCCGCCTCGCTCGAGGCGCTGGGCTACCACATCCTCGTGTTTCATGCCGGCCATGGCGAGGGCGAGGAGGACGTCGAGCGCGTGGTGGGCGAATTGATGGATTACCAGGTGGACGGGCTGGTCACGGCCTCGGTGCACCTGTCTGACCGGCTGGTGGCGCGGTGCCGGGCCGCGGGGCTGCCGGTGGTGCTATTCAACCGGGGCCTGCCGGGTTCGGGCCTGTCGAGCGTGACCTCCGCCAACCGCGCGGGGGGCGCGGCGGTGGCGGAGTTCCTTGTCGCCGGCGGTCATAGGCGCATCACGCATATCGGCGGGTTGCAGACGGCCTCGACCGGGCGCGACCGGTGGGAGGGGTTCCGGGACGCCCTGCGCGGGGCCGGGCAGGAGGTTCACGCCATGGCGCAGGGCGACTTCGACCGGGCGCACGCCATCGCGGCGGCACGCGCCATGATGGAGGCCCCGGTGCCGCCGGATGCGATCTTCGTGGCGAACGACCACATGGCGCTGGGCGTGCTGGACGAGCTGCGCCACGGGATGGGTATGGACGTTCCGGGCGAGGTTTCGATCGTGGGATATGACGATGTGCCGGCGGCGGCGTGGCAGGCATTCGGCCTGACCACGATCCGCCAGCCCGTCGACCGAATGGTCGCTGCCGCAATCGACATGCTGGTGGGCGAGATCGAGCAGGGAGCGCCCTCGGGACGGGTGGAGGAAGTGCCGGCGGAGCTTGTCGTGCGCACATCCGCGCGCCTGCCCCGAGATGTTTGGAATTGACGGTTAAGTGAAATTAAATTGCAGAATTTCTGAAATAAGGCTGTGAATAGATCGGTTTTCTGTAAGATCAGGTGTCACTCGCAGGTCGCTCGATCTCGGCCACGGGTGCGCCTTTTGCAGGATTGAAGAACGGTGTCTCCTTCCAGCGGCCCGAGAGGCGCGCGGCCACAGTGCGGCGCAGGAACCGGCCCACCACGCGCCCGCCATGCACATGCCGGGACTTGCCGTCGGCGCCTTCCACGAAGCCTTCGGCGATGGTCGGCCCGAGCGGTTCGGCCGTCTCAAGCCGGTCGGTCAGCGCGCAGGCAAAGGGCAGCCTTGGCGTGGCCATGATGTTGAAGAGCTGTGTGTCACAGAAGCAGGGACACCAGCGCAGTATGCCCTTGCCGGTAAGGCACATGTGAACGGCGCCCTCGTCGATCTTCACCTTGTTGGGGGCCTCGCCATAGACCCACACCCTCGTCGCGGGTGCCGGGAATGCCGAAATGGGCGTTGGCGCGGCGGCAGTCGCCGCAATGGCAGTGCACATGGTGGGTGCAGACAAGACGGTCTATCGATAAGCCGCCCGCCGATCTTGCCACACCGGCAGGAAAAGCGGACGGTGGGTCGTCGCGGTCTCAGCTTGCCGCGACCCCCTTGACGGGTGCCTTGGGCACATCGCAATTGGCGTCGATGAAGTCCAGGACCAGTGGGCGGATCTTGTCGCGCCAGCTACGGCCGGCGAAGATGCCGTAATGGCCCGCGTTGGGCTCAAGGTAATTTGCCTTTTTCGAATCGGGCAGGCCCGTGCACAGATCGAGCGCGGCAACGCATTGCCCGGGGGCGGAGATATCGTCTTTCCCGCCCTCGACCGTCTTCACGGCGACGGTGGTGATCTTGCCGATATCGACCGGCTTGCCGTCCACGGTGAAGCGATTCTGCGCGATCTCGAGCCCCTTGAAGATGCGCTCGACGGTCGAAAGGTAGAACTCCGCCGTCATGTCCATCACGGCGAGATATTCATCGTAGAACTTGTTGTGCTTGTCGTGGTCCGAGGCCTCGCCCTTGGCCACGCGCAGCACCTGTTCGCTGAAGGCCTTGGCGTGTTTTTCGGCGTTCATGGCCATGAAGGACGACAGCTGCTGCAGGCCCGGATAGACCATGCGGCCCGCGCCTTCGTATTTGAAGCCGACACGTTGCAGCACATAGCGTTCGAGCTGACCCATGGTGACGCGACGGCCGAAGTCGGTGACATCCGTCGCGGCCGCGTCCGGGTCGATGGGCCCGCCGATCAGAGTGAGCGAGCGCGGTTGCGCCGCAGGCTCCTCCTCGGCGAGATAGGCGGTGGCGGCCAGCGCAAGAGGCGCGGGCTGACAGACGGCGATCACATGGGTGTCCGGGCCCATCTCACGCATGAAATCAACGAGGTAGAGGGTGTAGTCCTCGATGTCGAACTTGCCTGCGCTGACCGGGATGTCGCGCGCGTTGTGCCAGTCCGTGATGTAGACGTCGCAATCGGGCAGCAGGCTCAGCACCGTGGAGCGCAGGAGCGTCGCGTAATGCCCGGACATCGGCGCCACCAGCAGGACCTTGCGGCCCGTGGGCGCGCGGCCCTGCACGTTGAAGCGGATGAGGTCGCCGAAGGGGCGGGGCACGACCGTCTCGATGGAAACCGTGTGATCGCGCCCGTCATCGGCGGGGATGGAATAGATGCCCCAGTCGGGCTTGGCCACCATGCGCGCGAAGGTGCGTTCCGTGACCTCGCCCCATGCGGCGGTCAGCTGGATCATCGGATTGGCGAAGAGCCCAAGTTGCGGGTAGGAGCAAATGGCGCGTGCCGAGGACCCCATCCACTGATTGGTGATACGAAGGGATTCGAAAAGATCGTAGGTGAGAAGGTAGCGCATGCTCGTCTCCATCCTCGGACAAGGAGCGCGTGTTATAAGCCGCGCCGCCGGTCCGGTTCAATTGGTCGCTTTGCCCCCTCACCCCGGCAAAGTTAGGGTGGGGATGAACCAAAATCGGGACGAAATCAAGGTGACAGACAGTGACGACGCCATCGAAGCCGGGGAGCGCGACATGGGCGAGAACCTCGATCGGCTGAACCAGAACCTCGCACGGGTCGAGGAATTGTCGAAACGTCTGGTGGCCGCACTTGCCCAGCGGCACGCAGGCGACGTCGGTCTGGAGGGGCCGGGGCAGGACCTCTATCTCAAGGCCGGGATGGCCTATTGGAAAGAGGCGATGACCAACCCGGCCCGCCTGATGGAGCACCAGGTGCAGTACTGGGGCGAGACGCTCACGCATTTCCTCGAGATGCAGCAGAACATCAGCCACGGGCAGTTCACGGCGCCTGAAGACGCCCCCGAACTCGTGGGCGACAAGCGATTTTCTAACCCACTGTGGCGCACGCATCCCTACTTCAATTTCGTCAAGCACCAGTATCTTCTGGGCGCCAAGGCGATCGAGGAGGCCGTGAGCGAGTTGAAGGATCTCGACGAGACCGACAAGGCGCGGGTGGAGTTCTTCGCCAACCAGATGATCGACCTGTTTTCGCCCACCAACTACCTCGCCACCAATCCCGATGCGCTGGAACGCGCGGTGGAGACCGAGGGCGAAAGCCTCGTGCAGGGGCTGGAGAACATGGTGCGCGACATCGAGAGCCACCACGGTGAGCTTCTTCCGACGCTCGCCGACCCGAAGGCCTTCGAGGTGGGCGGAAACATCGCGACCACCGAAGGCTCGGTGGTGTTCCGCAACAGGATGATGGAGGTGATTCAGTACGCGCCCACCACCGAAACCGTGCACCGCACGCCGATGGTGATCTTCCCGCCCTGGATCAACAAGTTCTACATCATGGATCTCAAGCCGCAGAACAGCCTGATCCGCTGGGTCGTGGACCAGGGCTACACGCTTTTCGTCGTGAGCTGGAAGAACCCCGACGCGAGCTATGCCGATGTGGGGCTCGAGCAGTATGTCGAGGAAGGCTATCTCGAGGCCGTGCGGGTCGCCCGCGAGATTACCGGCGAGAAACAGGTCAACGCCATCGGCTACTGCATCGCTGGCACGACGCTCTCGGCGGTGCTGGCGCTTCTGAAAAAGCGCAAGGAAAAGCCCATCAAGTCGGCGACCTTCTTCACCACGCTCACCGATTTCTCGGTGCAGGGCGAATTCACGGTCTTCCTGCAGGACGATTTTGTCGACGCGATCGAGCGGCAGGTGGAGGCCGAGGGGCTTCTGGACAGTTACTACATGTCCAAGACCTTCTCGTTCCTGCGCGCCAAGGACCTCATCTACGGCCCTGCAGTGCGGAGCTACATGATGGGCGAGGCGCCGCCGGCCTTCGACCTGCTCTACTGGAACGGCGATTCGACGAATCTGCCAGGCCGGATGGCGGTCCAGTATCTGCGCGGCCTCTGCCAGGGCAACCAGTTGAGCGAGGGAACGCTGGAATTGTTCGGCGAGACGCTTTCCGTCAAGGACGTTGACGTACCGGTCTATGCGGTCGCCTGCGAGACAGACCACATCGCGGCGTGGAAGGACAGCTTCCGCGGGGTGGCGCAGATGGGGTCGAGGAACAAGACCTTCGTGTTGTCAGAATCCGGCCATATCGCGGGGATCGTCAATCCGCCGTCGAAGAAGAAATACGGCCACTACACGAACCCGGAAGTGTCGGGCATGCCTGAGGCATGGCTTGCTGCAGCGCAGTACAACGAAGGGTCATGGTGGCCGCGCTGGGAAAGCTGGCTGGCGAGTCGGTCGGGCAGGCAGGTGCCGGCGCGCGTGCCGGGCGAGGCCGGCTACGAGGTGCTCGCGTCCGCCCCTGGGACTTACGTTCTCGAACGGACAATCGCTTGATTTACCTTGGGTAAGCCAAGGCAATCGAAAATTATGCTGCAGTGCAGAAAAAGTATTGACTTTCTGCACTGCAGCATTCATATTCCCATCATCGCAGCAAGGACCGCAAGGCGCGGTCAAAGGAGAAGACCGATGGCCAAGAACCCTGACTACAGCAAGATGATGTCGGAAATGATGTCGTCCTTCCCGATGGACATGACCGCATTCAACGACGCTTTCAAATCCTCCGCCGCCATGGGCGACAAGATGGCGAAGGTCGCCCTCGACGCCGCGGAGAAGTCCACCGAGATCTCCTCGAAGTGGACAAAGGACACGCTCTCCAAGGTAGGCGACATGACCTCAGCCAAGGCAGAGCCGACCGACTACACCAAGGCGATGACCGATTTCGCGTCCGCCCAGGCCGAGATGACTGCCGAAACCATGGCCGCCTTCGCCGAAGTCGCGAAGAAGGTCCAGATGGAAACGGTCGAGCTGATGATGGCTGCCGGCAAGGAAGCCACCGAAGAGGCAACCGCGGCCGTCAAGAAGGCCACCGCGGAAGTGACCTCGGTCGCCAAGAAAGCCGCCGCGAAGTAATCTCGCGACAGGACACGGGTTTCGTGTCGACGTCCTCCCCGTCGGCATGAATACCGGAGGGCGGGTCCATTACAGGGCCCGCCCTTCTTCTATATGATTGCACTGCAGAACCCGATTGCTTTTTGCCCGCAAGGGGCTAGGCTACGCGATGCTGCACCGCAGGAAAGGGAGGCCGCCATGGCGACCGGAAACGCGAAGGCCAAAGCGTCTGCCGATGACGCACTGTTGATCAAGCGCTACGCAAGCCGTCGCCTCTACAATACCGAAACCTCGGACTATGTGACACTCGAGGATATCGCAGGATTCATCCGCGAAGGCCGCGAGGTGAAGATCGTCGATCTGAAATCCGGCGACGACCTGACGCGCCAGTATCTCCTGCAGATCATAGCCGAGCATGAAAGCCGCGGTGAGAGCGTTCTGCCAATCGCGGTGCTGACCGATCTCGTGCGCAGCTATTCCACGCAGGCGCAATCGGTCGTGCCCGACTTTCTGACCATGAGTTTCGAGATGCTCAAGCAGGGCCAGTCGAAGATGGTCGAGAACATGACGGCGATAAACCCGATGGCCTCAATGCCCGGCTTCGACGCGATGCGCGCGCAACAGGAGGCATTCTTCAAGGCGATGACGGGTGGCATGGGGCAGACCTGGTCGGGCCCCTCCCATGACGACAGTGAAGAAGTCGCCAGCCCCACCGACAGCAGCGCCGAGGATGAGTTGAGCGATATCAAGAAGCAGCTTGCCGAGCTTCAGTCGAAGCTCAGCAAGATGTGATCCCGCGCGGTCTAGGTGCCGTAGGCGCGGGTTTCTTCCCCCATCACATCCTCCGCCGCCCCGATCAGGGCGCCAGCGATGAAGTCCAGATCGGGTTTCTGCAGTCGCGCGGGCAGGCGCACGTCGCACGCGCGCATCAGCATGGCGCGGGTCTGTGGCAGCTCGGCGCGCTCGCCGGGGATGAAGTTCCAGTTCCAGAAGGCCCGTGCATTGTCGGTCGACAGGCCGAAGACCTGAACCTTGACGCCACGCGCCGCGGCGGCATCCGCGAAGGCGCGGGCGTGATCGTCGGTTGGCATGTCGACGAGGTTGAACTGGATCGAGTCCGGTGCACGCTCTTCGGGGCCGAGCGGATCGGGAACGTCGATCCAGACCGAGGTGTTCAGCAGGTCGGCCACGTAGTCGTGGTTGGTCCGCCCGTCGCGCACCCGACGCGCGACCTCGGGCAGTTGCGGGCGGATCACGGCAGCCGAAAGGTTCTGCATCCGCATGTTGTAGAGCGGCAGCATGTTTTGCCAGCGCGCGAAGGCGAGCTCGAGCTCGGGATCGTTCTGACCGTCGGGGCCCCCGTTCTTCACGGCATGCTTCTTCCAGTTGTGCTCATAGGCGCCCGACATGATCACGGCGCGCGCCACGAGGTCGGCATCGTCGGTGATCAGGATGCCGCCCTCGCCGGCATTCACCAGCTTGTAGGACTGGAACGAGAAGCAGCCGATCGCCCCGATCGTGCCGATCTTGCGCCCGTGC
>Ga0209925_1000539_pt1 | contig 19409 bp, 15 predicted proteins | sample SalPonR2_A_D1_MG_FD_185702 | JGI IMG/M metagenome (GOLD analysis project Ga0209925, IMG submission 185702) | Salt pond soil microbial communities from South San Francisco under conditions of wetland restoration - Salt Pond MetaG R2_A_D1_MG... ...
GGATTTAGTGAACCTATGCAGATGCAATTAGTCAGCTTAAAGTATTTCAAAAATATATTTTAATGTGTATCTAGTTGACTACCAACAACTAAGGAAGATTAGCCGTTCGGAACGGTTATAGACGTCTATAACGGTTAATGAATCAGGACATAGCTATATTCTCCTGTTTTTCAATTACTTATGCCTACTTCCGCCCATGAATTCTTACCCGCCATTTTTCAGGTCCGGAAATGTGAAAGTTTGGAAAATATTTAAAGACTGCCTGAGTCTGGATTTAGTGAACCCCTGAGAATGCTATTAGGCAGCATAAAATATATTATAATGCGTATCTAATTGACCACCAGTGGACAGGGGAGATTAGCCGTTCGGAACGGTTATAGACGTTTATAACGGTTCAAAAATTTATAACCGCCAATTTCCTTAAATTATAGGGGTTTTGTAACTTTATAATCATTATTAATTTATTTCCATAATTATTACTTATGTCAATTAGAAGATGTAGATTATGCAACACCCCTTTCAAAGGTCGCCGGGATAAAATTTTTTGTACAACTGCCTGCAAATCGGATTACCACCGTAAACTGACTGCCATGTCTAACCAAATTGCCTTACCGACGGATAAAATTCTGCATAGGAATAGAGCTATTCTTTATGAGGTAATGGGAGAAAATACTGACCAGAAAAAAGTGGGCCGAGATGCTCTGGCAAAAAAGAATTTCCGATTTGAATATATGACGGGAATGTATGAAAACGCTCAGGGAAAACGCTATCATTTGATGTATGACTTTGCCTGGATGGAGTTCAAGACGGGTGATGTCCTAGTGGTGAGGAGAAAGAAGATGGAGCAGTAGCTCTCCAAAAACGGGCTAGAGATGTATTTCTTTGATGGCATCTCGTCTGGGACTACAGCCTTTATTAAGCAAGCCAGAACGTGTCCGAAAAACTACTTGCTCTTCTCCATAATGTATTACTTGCCCATTTTAAGCATACCCACATCTCTGAAGGGAAATATGGGCCGGGCACCAGACACTTTTTCGATCAAAATAAATCCAAAAAGAAAAAAGGCCGACACTCCAACGGGTGCCGACCTGTCTAAGTTCTATATTCACCTACTACTCGCAGATAAAAAGAATCCTTTAAATCATTACACAAATCACACTTACTAGCTCTAGGCAGTGATAAACATCTTCTCGACGCAAAGACATTGAACCTGCTTACATTTTATTTTACAGAAACCCTCACAATATCAACTTCATGGCTCTAAATCATAAACTATTGGCTCCTCCTCATCTCCCCCTATCGAGTGGATACTAAAAAAAGAAAACTGAATACTAGGGCTTATTCAAAGGATACCTAAATTTCATTTTTTCACTTGATAAAAGCAATTAAAAATAATTGTATACACAACACCTAATAAATAGGACGATTTTTTTCTTTTGCGGAAGCGCTGTGGAGTGGGTCCCTACGCCAGCCGGCGGAGGGAGACCGCGCCGCTCCCCAACTCAACGACTTGGGGAGCGGTAAGGGCCGAGTGAGGCGGCCGAGGTCCCGAAAATCACCTTCGGTGATTTCGAGGACGGAGGCCGGGGTCTGAACGAGCCCCGAAACATAGCGGCCCAGCACTATTTTGCTGGGTCGAAAAAATACTATTTTTTTCCACGTAGCTCATATGAACTGCTTGATTTCATGGATCTCCTCCATTTTATCGCAGCAAATAGTGCTGGAACCGCCCAAATATCCCTATCTACAAAACAATATCTAATAGCTCATTGGCTGCTGCTGCAATGGCGGTGCCGGGACCAAAAATGGCTGCTACGCCCATGTCGAATAATATGTTGTAATCCTTTCGGGGAATGACTCCGCCGACAATGACCAGGATGTCTTCTCGCCCCTGCTCTTTCAATGCCTCAAGGGTCTGAGGGACAAGCGTTTTGTGACCTGCTGCGAGCGAGGAAATGCCCAAAATATGAACATCATTTTCAACGGCCTGTCGTGCGGCCTCTGCAGGGGTCTGAAAGAGGGGACCGACATCAACATCGAAACCCAAGTCGGAAAAACTGGTGGCAATAACTTTCGCTCCGCGATCGTGCCCGTCCTGACCGAGCTTAGCTACCATTATTCGGGGTCGCCGGCCGTGATTTTCATAAAAGGCATTGGTCTTTTCGCGTACGGCTACGACATCTGTGTTTTTTTCCATACTCTTTGCATATACGCCCTGGATGAGATTGGGCTGGGCCTGGTGACGCCCATACTCCTTTTCAAGGGCATCTGATATTTCACCTAAGGTAGCGCGATGACGAGCGGCCTCCACTGCGTGTGCCAATATATTTTCATGGGGCTGGGAAGCGGCTTGAGTAAGTTTAGACAGCGAATTCTGAACAGCCTTTTCATTGCGAGTAGAACGAATGTGTTTTAGGGCGGCTTTTTGGTCGGCCAGCACTTCCTCATTTTTGACTTCCAGAGTATCAAAGGCAACATCCCTCTTCGGAGGAAAAATATTTACACCTACAATGCGGTCAGACCCCGTATCAATTTGCGCCTGTTTCCGCGCAGCAGCTTCTTCAATCCGGCGTTTGGGTAGCCCGTCCTGAATGGCTTGTGTCATACCCCCTAACTCTTCTACTTCCTCCATGAGTTCTGTGGCCCTATCGTAGAGCTGCCGCGTGAGATATTCAACATAATGACTTCCTCCCCAGGGATCGACCATGTCAGTCATCCCGGTATGCTGCTGGAGGTATTTCTGGGTCTCTCTGGCTATGGCCGCTGAGGCATCCGAAGGCAGAGCAATAGCTTCATCATAGGCATTGGTATGCAGAGATTGTGTGCCACCAAATATGGCTGCCATGGCTTCAATGGTCGTTCGAGAAATATTATTGTAAGCATCCTGTTCTGTCAGACTCCAGCCTGAAGTTTGGCAATGCGTGCGCAATCGCATTGACTTTTCATTTTGAGCGCCGAAAGCTTTGATTTTTTCCGCCCACAACCATCTCCCGGCCCGCAATTTTGCCATTTCCATGAAGGGGTTCATGCCTATCGCCCAAAAGAACGACAAACGCGGGGCAAATGCATCAATAGACAATCCCACATCGAGGCCGGTCTTAACGTATTCAAGTCCATCGGCGATAGTATATGCCAACTCGAGATCAGCTGTAGCCCCCGCTTCATGCATATGATACCCACTGATAGATATGGAATTAAAGCGCGGCATATGCTCGGCGGTATACCGAAAGATATCTGCAATCAGCCGCATGGAAGGCTCTGGTGGATAAATATAGGTGTTGCGCACCATGAACTCTTTGAGAATATCGTTTTGGATGGTCCCACTAAGTTTTTCAGTAGGCACGCCCTGCTCCTCTGCAGCGACAATAAAAAACGCCATAATGGGAATAACAGCCCCATTCATGGTCATGGAAACTGACATCTTATCGAGCGGGATTCCATCAAATAGCGTCTTCATATCTTCCACGGTGTCTATCGCCACTCCAGCCATCCCTACATCACCCGCGACGCGGGGATGGTCGGAGTCATAGCCACGGTGAGTGGCGAGGTCGAAAGCCACGGAGAGGCCTTTTTGGCCGGCTGCCAGATTGCGTTTGTAAAAGGCGTTGCTTTCTTTTGCGGTGGAGAAGCCGGCATATTGTCGAATCGTCCAGGGACGCCCGGCGTACATACTGCTATATGGGCCTCGCAAAAAAGGAGGCGAGCCGGATACAAAATCGCGCTGAGGAGGCTTTGCGAAATCAGACCTACCGAACCACTTTGGCACTTGAATTTGCTCAGGGGTTGATTTTTGTTTTAGATCATTAGGCTCTGAGATTGGATGCCTCTGAAATGGAGATGTAAAATCGGGTCGTTTCATGCTCAAAATGTACGGAAATTCATGCAATTAAAAAAGCCCGCCAGATGAACCAGCGGGCTTTATTAATAAAGCTAAAATTCTAGAAAGAAACTTACTATCATTGTTTGATCGTAAAGGTGTAGCTATCGGTGTTATCTCCCGTCTCCGCTGTTAAATTGATATCAGTAACTAAGAGTATATAATTTCTATCATCTGCAGTTCGAACGGCAAACATATCGCCCACTTCAACCACATCAGACTGGGAAATTGTATTAGCATCATCGAAAGCCTCTGCCACCTGGAGTTGTGTAGCAACGGCATCAAAGTCAAACTCTGAAGATAGTGTTGCTAATTCAATCTTATGTTCTACAAATTGTTCTTCTACTGGTGCAATACGTTGGATCCAATCTGGATCTTCATTTGTATCAATACCCAGATCACGGATTTCAGCTTCAGGATCCTGCGATCCAGTTCCAACTCCATTATCCAGATCCAGTCCACCTGTACCTTCAGGGCCGCCTTGATTTAACAATACACCTTCGAGTGTGGTGACGTCAGAAACAAAATAACTAAAGGAAACGGTCGCACTATTATTATCCGCATCGGCGACAACCATTTCCACATCATAGTTTCCTGCTACTTCCGCAGCTATTAGCATGATGTCGGCCGCAAATTCTTGTCGACTATTGGTATCAAGGACAAGTAAATTGGAAGGAGCTGAAGTCCCATTAATAAAAAGGCGCTCAGCAAAATTGGGCAGCCGTTCACCATTTTCAAAAAAGGTAAGCGAATTCATTTCTCCGGTTCCGGCAAAGGCCTCAATAGATACCATTAAAGTATCGCCAGGAGACACAACACTCCCATCGACATCTGCATCGTCAAAAAGGGATAGTTGGGGATCTTGGATAATGGGGTCATCATCATCATCACCACAAGCAACAAAAAGTAAACTTAGCAATAGAAATAGAAAGGGAAGATTCTTAATCATGTTTTGTAAGATTTTGGTTAACTTTTATTTAACGTAAAGATAAGGCCATTTATGTCAAAAAATAGGATATTTTTTCATTCTTAATGTTACGAACGCTCTATTTTATAGTAAGCGGGGTCTACAAACGATCAAATAAACACTCAAGCAGGGTTTAGATATCCATTTATAGCCCAAAAGCCTACCTTGTTCATTACTTAACGGCATCTGGCCAAGTCCATAAAAAAAGCCCGACGATGAAATCGCGGGCTTCTTAAATCTTCAATTCTGCTTTACTTTTATTGCGCGGCTTTAATCGAGAAAGTATAACTATCATTATTGTCGCCCTGGCTGTTGTTTACTGATGCCACGGAAAGTAAAAAATATTCCACACCTCTTTGTAGACCATAGACTTCTCCAGTTTCGACCTCCCGACCAGAATCCTCTACTATTTCGCCCTCCTGGAATCGCTCTCGGACTTCCGCTTTCGTTAAAACGCCGTCGAAATCCAACCCACCATCGAATACAACCAATTGTAAGGGTCTGTCCGCCACGAGATTAGTATCCACATTAGCTATGCGCTGTTGCCAAGTTCCATCTGCATTATTGCCAAAATCAATAATATCAGCAGAAGTGGATTCGAAGCTTGTAGACTCTCCCGAGCTCAGGTCTAAACCACCGGTAGGCCCATCTTTTTCAGAATTCTCTAAAACACCTTCAGATTCAACCACATCTTTTACGAAATAACTCAAGGACGCACGAGATGTGTTTTCATCTGGATCTGCCAGTTCTATTTCTACTTCATAATTGCCACCCAACTGAGGCACCAATATCATCACATTTATATCGAGTGAAACTGAATTTGCACTTCCCGGAGCAATATTTAACTGCGTTGCTGGGGATAAACTATCATTGACAAATAAACGCGTAGCAAAATTGGGCAAGCGCTCGCCATTTTCAAAAAACCGAACATGCTGCAAGGGGTTTGTACCGGCTTGACCTTGGACAGAAAAACGAACCGTATCGCCGGGTAATAGGATAGAGTTATCTATATTTTGTGCGTCTGTTATCGAAACTTGGGGATTATCTACCTCGACTATAGAGTTATCGTCATCATCAGAACAAGCAGATACGAATAATAGAGCGGCGGAAACAAATAGAAATAGAATGTTTTTATACATGTTTTGCAACTTTTAAAAGGGTGATTTTCTACAAATATAACGAGATTTATAATATCCCAATGAAATATGCCAAACGAATCGGGCTTTAATAGATGATGTTCGCTTCTATCGGAGCTGTCAAAAGTTTAACTAAATCAGGAATTTTTGGTTCTCGTAAATACATTTCCCATCAGCAAAAATTCGCCCTTCCGGACTCATATCTGCGATCATATCCCAATGAACGGAGGATTCATTCTTCCCGCCAGCCTGAAGGTAAGACTGACCTATGGCCATGTGTACGGTTCCCCCAATCTTCTCATCAAACAGAATATTTCCCGTGGTCTCTTTTATATTATAATTAGTTCCAATAGCTGCCTCCCCAAATCGTCGAGCGCCGGGTAATTGAAAAATTTCATCCAGAAATTCCTGCCCTTCTTCAGCTCTCCATTCTTGAATATAGCCTTGCTCTACTTTTAATGTACATCCTCGCACCCTATGGCCGCGAAATACCGTCGGTAAATCAAAATAAATATGGCCCTGAACGCTATCCTCAACTGGTGAAGTATAAATCTCTCCTGAAGGCATATTGGTTCGCCCATCTGAGTTAATCCACTCTCTTCCCTTCGTAGAAAACCGGATATCAGAGTGCGCATTTAAGTATCGAATGTCCGAGCACCCATTTAGGTAATCGACTACTCGTTGTTGACGTTGACGAACGTCAAGCCAGGCTGCCATTGGATCTGTCTGATTGAGCTGACAAGCAGAGAACACAAAATTTTCGTAATCACTCAAGGCCATCCCCGCCATTTGAGCAGCGGCTTGTGTAGGAAACTGACATAAAGAACGCTTGAGACTTCGATCCGCTGTACGCTTGAAGTACACCTGACTAATGGCTTCCATAGCACGCGATCGCATCTCTCTTTTTTCAGCTTTACCCCCGTTTGTTTCTCTCAAATTATAGGGCGCCCGAATGTGCAAAAAAGCCTCAAAATCGTGAATAGCCGTTTTATAAAATGGCGAGATATACTCCAATTGGTGTTTTTCAGCCTTATCGTTATAAATTTTCATTTGCTCTGAAAAGCTAAAAAGGACATGAGGATGGCCGCCTGCTTCCAAACATTTTCCATAAAGAGCACGAACTAATGGCTCTGCCAATAGCGTAGTTTTAATCAATAGTCGATCGCCTTTTTCGATTTCAAGACAATAATCGATCAGAAGTTTAGCATATCTATCCCAAATGGGCTCTTGAGCATGAAGCATTAAAAAAAGTTTGTTTTGTAAGGATATCTGATTTTATATTGCTCTTCGATCATCGCTCCTAAAATGGCGCGCATCCGGTCCATGTTTTCTTTTGTCAAGGCGGACACAAAAACACAGGGGCTGTCATATTGGTGAATGAGCTGCTGACGAAGTTCCGTTTCCAACTGTTCTCTCTCCTCTTCCGACAATAAGTCATCGAAATTTTTCTCCCGAAACTTATCGATTTTGTTAAAGACATACAGTGTAGGCTGGTCGAGCACCCCCAAATCTTTTAAGGTATTTCGAACTGTAGCTATATGGTCTTGGTAATGAGAATGAGAAATATCCACGACATGAACCAGAATATCAGATTCGCGAACCTCGTCAAGAGTCGACTTAAAACTTTCTACGAGGTGGGTGGGTAATTTTCGAATGAAACCCACCGTATCTGACATGAGAAAAGGCATTCGTCCAAAAACCACCTTTCTCACGGTCGTATCGAGTGTAGCAAATAGTTTGTTTTCAGCGAACACCTCTGATTTACTTAAGCGATTCATCAGCGTGGATTTCCCTACATTGGTATACCCCACCAAAGCTACGCGAATAAGTTCCCCCCTGTTTTTCCGACGGGTCTGATTTTGGAGGTCTATTTTCTCCAATTTATTCTCGAGTTTTTTAATCTTATCTCGAACAATTCGACGATCCGTTTCAATTTCTTTTTCACCGGGCCCACGCATTCCAATTCCTCCCTTTTGGCGTTCAAGGTGAGTCCAAAGTCCACGCAATCGCGGAAGAAGATATTGCATTTGGGCCAACTCGACTTGTGTGCGAGCTTGTGCTGTTTTAGCACGACCAGCGAAAATATCAAGTATGAGGGATGATCGGTCGACAACCTTAACTTTACATTTCTTTTCGACGTTGTTCATCTGAGAAGGAGATAAGTCCTCATCAAAAATGACCAGATCAATACCGTTTTTGTCTATGTAATCTGCGATTTCATCAAGCTTTCCACTCCCCACAAAATACTTCGTGTGTGGATGACTTAGTTTTTGAACAAACCGCTTTTTGGTAAAGGCTCCGGCGGTCAAAGCTAAGAACTCCAACTCATCCAGGTATTCCTCAACTTGCTCTTCAGAACTATCGGGTGTGACCACACCAACGAGAACGGCCTTCTCACCAGATTTCGAAACTCCTTTACGGTCAGATTCGCCAATATTCCAATCATTCGTTACTGTCATAAATTATTTACGTGCTTTCGATTGTATATAAACCACTTTTTTCAATTAAAGATGGAAATATACTAATTCTATTGGGATTTCGCGATCCAATATAAAGGATTAAGTTTGTTCTTATCCTCCCATATTTCAAAATGAAGTCGGGACTGGACCACCTCTTCCTCCTCCGCAAGAACCCCTAATAAAGCCCCTCTGCTGACCTCTTGACCCTGAATAACAAAGACTTCTTCCAATCGAGAATAAACAGTGAAGTATTTCCCGTGGCGAATAATAATCATTTGGTTATACCCAGGGACTTCAGCCGTTCCAACTACAGTACCTTCAAAAATCGACTTTACCTCAGCCCCTGCTTCTGTGCTGATATCAATCCCGTTATTTTGAACCTGAATATTAGATAAAGTGGGATGAGCTTGTTTACCAAAGCGTCGGGTAACCACCCCACGCTCGACCGGCCAGGGTAATCGACCCTTATTATTGGAGAACGCGCCGGAAATGGCTTTGCCTTCGGGTGTTTTTGCAAAGGACTTTTTATCCTCCTTCTCCTCTGTTTTTCTACCTCGGTCGATAGCTGAAGAAATCGCCCGATTTAAGGTTTTCTTATCGGCTAGTTGTACCTTCAATTGCCTGCGTAATTTGTTTTCTTCCTTCTTCAAATCATTGAGCAATTCCTGCTCCCGACCAATATCTGAGGATAATGCCTGAGCGTTGGCTTCTTCGCGCTGGATTTGCTTCCGGCGTCGCTCCTGCTCCTTTTTAACAGACACCCGTTTCATTTCTAAATCGTCTTTGAGCTCCAGTATACTTCGCCTTCGTTCATTCTGCCAGGCCTCTAATTGGTTGAGATAAACCCATCTCCTAAAGAGTTGATTCGCACCTGAAGCGGAAATATAATACATCCAGGGTGGCTGTAGTTTTTTCCATCGGTACATTTTCTTTAGAGTAGCAAAATACTCTGCAGTCTTTACCTGAAGTTGCTCTTCCATATCAGCAATGGAGTCATCGAGCTGACGCACCCGTTCCTCACTGAGTTCCAGATCCCGCTTATAATTTTGGAACAGTTGACGCCTACTTTCCATCTGAGCTTGAAGGGTTTCCAAGCTAGATAAGGATTGTTGTTTACTACCCCCTGTTTTCTTAAGTAACCTTTGGGTGGTTGAAATTTGTCGATTGAGTTGTTCGCGTTCCTGCTCAAGTTCTTTGCGGGACTGCCCAAATACCTCAAGACTAATAAGGAGTATAGCTAGAAGGAATATCGATATCTGTACTTTGAGGTTCATCAAGCGCGACCTTTGAAATATTCAGCTCAATACCTAGCTGATCTACTGGTGAACGAAAAGAATATTCGCGAATATATGAAAAATTTCTTTTATCTGTAATTTTGTGAAAATCAGACTGCTTGACAATGAGGTGTTGTTCACCCTCCCCGTTTTCTACTTCTTGTTTCCAGTCGGCTGAAACCATATCCAATGGGGGACGCAAAAGATAAGAGTATTGGATATCACTATTTTTCGATGATTTTACCTGAACTAACGAGTCCTGTGGCCGAATCTTATCTTTTCGATTCACTCGCATAGGAATGCCCCAAACCAAATGCTGGATTTCAGTAAAAGAGAGGTCTGTACCGATCAACTCTCGAGTGGATTGAATATCTGTTCGAATAAAAGTCCTTTGAAGCTTATTAATGCCAATGATGGAATCTGGAGTGATTCGAAATCGACCTACTTCAAAACCAAATTTGCTCAAACGAATCCAACATACTTTATCATTCTCTAAATATACTTTGATCGTTCCACTCACATTAAATTCACGACTGTCTACACTTACACGCCCGGAATAAGCCAACATAGAAGAAGGGAATTCAGGCTGCAATAATAGCCGTTTAAGGTCACTACCCTCCTCCATCTCTCCCTTCACCTTGTCAGGTAGATTCGATGTTCCACCACATGCTGAGAGCATGAGACTTATAAAAAGAAGTAAATAGAAACCAAAAAAATTCGAAAAGGATTTAAAATCCATAAAGTAGGCCCACATATTTCGTTTCATAAAATAATTATTGCTTCCATGAAACGCCTCGATTCTCTAATTCCGTCTGAATCTCCTTTGCTTTTTCTGTTTTTCCTTGCTTTACGGCAATTTTGTATCTTAATACATAGGACTCGGGCTGTGTGTACCCACCTTCGTTCCAGCTATCGCTAACTCGTTCATCCGCCCGTTTTAGATCGCCTAAATGAAAAAATGCCCAGGCTTGAGTCAAATTTAGAAGATAAGGATTATCCTCGCCGCCAGACTTGGAGGTTATATATTGCAGCCAATCCTCTGAAAAAGAAACTTCATCATGCTTTAAGGCAAATAGCAAAGTGGGAAGCTCAATTTTTTCAGCATCTCCCGTTTCTACCGATTTTTTAAACCAGAATAGATCTTCGTTCGAGGTATCCTTAGGCTCGATTAAATACCGCATCACGGCAGCCTTTTTTTGTAAATAATCGTTGGCTCTAATCATTCTGGAACCTGAGCTCAAAAAATAGTCTGCCTCTTGTTTATCATTCAACTGAAGGTATGCATATGCCAAATTTAGATGCAATTCGCCATTATTGGGATAGCGCAAAAGCAAATCTTCTCCCCATTCAACCACTGTTGAATACCGTTGAGCTTGGATTAAGATACTCATATATCTTAATATTTCATCCAGCTCGAGTTGACTTCTGGAGTCCTGAGCAAAGTATAAAATTCGATCAACGGCTTCTCCCCATTGACCGTTATATCCAGCAGCTTCAATATAAAGTGATTGAGCTTCAGTAGACTCAGGCTCATTTCGATATAGGCTCTGAGCAGCAGAAAATAAAGCTTCCCGATCTTTCCGTGCTGTAACGGAATAAGACGAAAGTCCACTCGTCAGTAAATCTATTTTATCTGATATAGATACATCATTCGATTTCAGGATCGGAGTAATTCCCTCCAGATAGGCTTCCAGGTTTCCATTGGACTCTAAATGGACCAAGCGCTTTTTTGCTTCCCAGGCTTCGGGGTGGTACAAATTTACTTTTCTAAGAACCTCTAATTCTTTTTCAATATCTTGTTGAGCTTGATACACCTTGGCAAGTCGGTATAAATAGGGAAGGTGTTTAGGTGCTATTTCTAAGAGTAGTTTTGCCCGTTTTTCTGCTTTTTCAAAATCTTGCCCACTTAAAAGGACATCCAAATGTAATTCCAATATATCCGCTCTGGCTCCGTTTTGAATGGGAATAACTTGATATACGTGAGTTAACCATTTGTCAGCATCATTTAAGTTAGAAGCCTCAAGATATAAATGAGCTGGACGCAAAGCCGCCTGAACAGATGTTGAATCCAGAGCCCAAATTTTCTGGGCCGTTTCGGCCGCAGCATCCATCTGGAAGTTCTCTTTGAGTAAGGTCAATTTCAATTCAAGCACATCACGGTTCTCGGGAGCCAAGGTTTCTGCCCTATTCACCTGACTGATTCCCTCTATCAGATTGTCCGCTTGCCAGGACCATTTTGCCAAATAAAAGTAGGGAGCAAAGTCTGTCGGTTCCTGAGAGCTAAACTTCCGCATTTTCTCAATCGCTTCCTCATACTCCTCGACTAGAGCGTGTCCTACTGCATCTATATACAAGCTTTCTTTGCCTAATTGATCTTCAGACACCCCATCCACTTGCGACCAAATCGCAGGTATGCTCAAAAAAAAACATAGTATCGTAGCTCGAATCATCTAGTCTGACATTTGTGAGTAATCTCCCAAACTAACCGTTTTGGGAGTTCCTTTATAATAGGCATTATTTCCGATCATGGAATTTTCAAAAACTGCATATTGTATTTCAGAATTTGTTTGTATCACCGTATTATTTAAAACAGTTTGCTTTAACACACAATGATCGCCAATGGAAACGTGCGGTCCGATTACAGAATTTCGAATAGTAACATGGTTGCCAATGTGGCAGGGGGGAATTATTGTACTATTGATAATAGTTGCTGACACTTTTTCCAGATCCTGATTGTGCTCCGTATCCAATATGCGTTTATTCGTTTGAATGATGGCCTCTTTATTTCCACAATCCATCCATTCATCGACAGTATCAACCCCAAAACGGACACCATCGGATCGCATGCGCTCCAAAACAGTTGTAATTTGATATTCTCCTTTTTCCTTTATCTTATCCTCTAAAAGGGTTTCCAGTTCCTTTCGCAGCCGATCTCCATCTCTAAAATAATAAATCCCCACAATAGCCAAATCTGAAACCGGCTTCGTTGGTTTTTCTACAAAACCTGTGATGATATTATCCTCATCCACGGTTACGACACCGAAGGCCGAGGGGTCTTTTACGCGCTGTGTCCAAATCACGCCCTCCTGCTCGGAGTCAAACTGAAATGCAGCTCTGAAAAGAGTATCAGAAAAGGCAACGATGCATTTCCCACTAATACTTTTCGCCGCGCAGTGAATAGCATGGGCAGGACCCAATGGCTCATTTTGATAATAAATGCTTCCCCGAGCTCCTTGATCAGAAGCAATTTTTACTAATTGATCTTCAATATCTTCTCCGAAATCACCAATAACGTATGCGATTTCATCGACTTCTTCCGGTAAGTTTTTCACTAAATCCTCTACTAATCGCTGAACTATCGGCTTCCCTGCAATGGGTACGAGTGGTTTGGGAACAGTAAGTGTATGAGGTCTCAACCGGGACCCGCGCCCAGCCATAGGGATAATTATTTTCATAGATAATTAGATTTCTTTTCCTCAATCTTAAGAAAACATGAGGCTAAAACGAAAATTTTAATCGAATTATTGGATTTGAGTGATCTTCATCATATTCGTTCGCCCTCGTTCTTGAATCGGCATCGACCCCGTGTTAACCACAACATCATTCGGTAAGATGCGGCGATTATCTTTTAGGATTTTAATTACATCCTTATGGGTTTCGTCAGTAGTGGTGAATTTACTGTAATAAAAACAACGTACGCCCCACACTAGGTTCAAAGTCGCTAAAATATGATGGTTGGGACTAAAAATAAAGATATCGCATTTGGGTCGATAACTGGACACCATAAATGCCGTATATCCACTAACCGTCATCCCCAATATCGCTCGCGCATTAATTTCCTCTGCCATAGCAGCTGCCGTAAGACAAATGGTATCCGAATAATAGCTGGGGGAATCTTTATCTGCCTGCGGTCGCAAAGCTTCCAGGGCATAATTTTTCTCGGCCTCACTAATAATTTTATTCATTGCTTCTACAACCAGGTCTGGATGTTTCCCTACCGAAGTCTCCCCGGATAGCATGACTGCATCTGCTCCATCCAGCACCGCATTTGCCACATCAGTAACTTCAGCCCGAGTTGGACTTGGATTTTCGATCATTGATTCCATCATCTGAGTAGCAACAACAACCGGAATCCCTTTCCGAATGCACTTTTTAATTATATTTTTCTGAATAGCAGGTAGCTTCTCCATAGGGACCTCAACGCCCAGATCTCCTCTTGCAATCATGATGCCATCTGTGATATCTATGATTTCATCAATATTACCTACCGCATCCGGCTTTTCTATTTTTGCTATAATCTTAGCTGAATAGTCAGCGGCTTTAAGCCGGTCTTTTAACTCCTGAATATCCCCTGCTGACCTTACAAAGGACAAGGCAATCCAATGAACCCTTTGGGTCAAAATAAACTCAAGGTCTAGCAGGTCCTTTTCTGTGAGGCATGGAAGTGAAATTTTAGTGTCGGGTAGATTCACGCCTTTATTTGATGATAATGTTCCACCAAAAATGACTTCGAGCTTAACGGTATCCTTCTTATTGGTTTCCTTGACTTCAAATATCAACTTCCCATCATCGAGAAGCACTCGCTCTCCCTCTTCCACATCACTGGCAAATTGATCATAACTCATAAATACTTTTTCCCGCGTACCTATACAAGGTTCGTTTACAAAGGTGATGATATCTCCCTCAGATACTTCGACACCACCTTGTTCCATTTCCCCTACTCTTAATTTCGGTCCCTGCAAGTCTGCCAAAATCCCTATATGCTGGCCTGTTTCTTCACTCAACTCGTAGATACGCTCTATCAGCGTTTCCGCATCTTTATGCTTTCCATGAGAAAAGTTAATCCGAAAAACATCAACTCCCGCTAATATTAACTTCATCATCATTTCCTTTGATGACGATGCTGGTCCTAAAGTCGCGAGCGTCTTGGTGTTGTGATATTCTATGCGATCCATAATTTTATTGTTGTAAAAACAAAGATAGGGCTAAAGAAAAGAATCAAAGGAGCTTAGGCATAAATTTAGTGTTACCTCTATAGTTAAATCAACCATTATGTATCAAAATTGAGCTTTCTCAAGGACTTATATCACGAATCAAAGAGCCTCATTTTGCCTTTGAATGGGTCTTTGACTGAAAAATACCTTCAGAATTCCTGTTTTAAAGGTTGAAAAGTTTATTTTTGCCCCGAACTAAAAAAAAACATAATGTCTGAAGTTGCAGAAAAAGTAAATGCTATCATCGTTGAAAAGTTAGGGGTTGATGCCTCTCAAATCACAAACGAAGCTAGCTTCACCAATGATTTGGGCGCTGATTCCTTAGATACGGTCGAGTTAATCATGGAGTTTGAAAAAGAATTTGACATTTCAATTCCCGATGAACAAGCAGAAGAAATACAAACCGTAGGTGACGCTATTACCTATTTGGAAGAAGCTAAATCTTAATCACTGAGGAGAGCGAAGGGCAATATGCTACTTCGCTCTCTTTATTCTTTCCAGGCTGATTTTATCAAGCCTCCCCCCTTCCGTAACGCAGGAAGTTATTCCAACCCGCCACACATACCTTTTTATTTTTTATCTTAGTCAACAAAGTTAGACATATGAATAGAGTTGTTGTCACAGGAATCGGTGTACTTAGTCCACTCGGCAATGATTACCCCAGTTTTGTACAGGCATTAAAAAATGGGAAAAGTGGTGCCGCACCCATAACCTACTTTGATGCCGAAAACTTCAAAACGCGGTTTGCTTGTGAGTTAAAGAATTTTAAAGCAGAAGATCGTCTGGATCGCAAAGAACTTAGGAGATTAGACGCCTTCTCACAGTATGCATTGTGTTCTACTGAGGAAGCGATGGATCATTCCGGCCTCGATCTTGAAAAAATCGACTTAGAACGCGCCGGCGTGATCTGGGGTTCGGGTATAGGCGGATTAAAGTCCTTGCAGGATGATATTGAAAGTAATGCAGGGAAAGAAACCATGCGCTTCAGCCCGTTCATGATACCTAAAATGATTCCAGACATTGCTCCAGGCCATATTTCAATAAAATACGGATTTCGAGGCATAAACTATTGTACCGTTTCAGCCTGTGCGTCTTCCACACACGCACTTATCAATGCAATGGATTATATCAAATTAGGGAAAGCAGATATTATCATCGCGGGCGGCTCTGAAGCTGCCATCACAAAGACGGGTATAGGGGGATTCAGTTCCATGAAAGCCTTGTCCCAGCGAAATGAGGATGCGGCCTCAGCGAGCCGGCCATTCGATAAAGACAGAGATGGCTTTGTTCTTGGAGAAGGCTCTGCTACCCTTATTCTTGAATCCTTGGAGCATGCGCAGGCAAGAGGGGCTCATATTTTAGCAGAAATAAAAGGGGGTGGAATGACAGCCGATGCCTACCATATGACCGCTCCACACCCCGAGGGACTTGGTGCGATTAGTGCAATGAGTACAGCACTCAAAGATTCGGGACTACAAGCCAATGAAATTGATTACATCAATGTGCACGGCACCTCAACGCCCCTTGGTGATGTCGCTGAAATCAAAGCCATACAAAAAGTGTTCGGCGACCATGCTTATAAACTCAATGTGAGCTCCACAAAATCCATGATGGGACACTTATTAGGCGCAGCAGGAGCTATAGAAACAGCTGTGGGAATCGCCGCTATTCAGGAAGGCTTTATTCCCCCTACCATTAATCACGAAACACCTGATCCAGAAATTGACCCTAAAGTGAATCTCACGCTCAACGAAGCTCAGGAAAAGTCCATTCGGACAGTTCTTAGCAACACCTTTGGCTTTGGAGGACACAACTCGTCGGTTATTATTCAAAAATTTGATCGGTAACTCATGATTCTATTTCGTCGGCTATACAATCGATATGTGTCTGAAGATCGGGATTTTACCGAACGTCTCAGATCTCTGGTGGGGTTCACTCCCAAAAATTTAGACCTGTTTAAGTTAGCATTTTGTCATCGCTCTAATCAAAACTTGGAGTACCCAAAGATTCAGAGCAATGAACGCCTGGAGTATCTTGGAGATTCCCTGCTTAGCACTATTGTAGCAGAATACCTATTCAAAAAATACCCGAGCAAAAATGAGGGTTTCTTGACTAAAATGCGAGCCAAAATCGTTAAGCGTAAAACCCTCAACATCGTGGCTAGAAAAATGGGTTTAGATATTTTTCTCTCCGAACTGAATGCAACAGATATTTCTCATTCCATGCTAGGCAACGCTCTGGAGGCGCTTATTGGAGCTATTTATTTGGAAAAGGGATACTCTTTTACCCACGCATTTATTACAGACTCATTACTGCGAGACTACCTCGATGTAGAGAAAATAGAACATTGGGACGATAACTTTAAAAGTAAGCTTCTGGAATGGGCGCAGAAAAACAATCGTCACGTTCAATATCAAGTCATTCAGCGATTTAAGAAAAATCAACGCGACTGTTTTCGAATCGCCGTTTGTATTGACAGCGAACAGTTAGGCGAGGCAACAGATTTCAATAAAAAAAGTGCCGAGCAAAAGGCGTCCAGACAAGCTCTGCTCCAATTAAAAATCGTCCAAAAAGATCAATTGATCGGATCGCCTCTACAAAGTGGATGAAACGAACAGACTTCATTTCTGATAAACGAGTAGCATCTATGCAAAAAGGCGCTGGCCTTTTTATTCAGCGCTGGGAAGACTTGCTGCACCGGGGGCTCCAAACGGTCATGGTCCACGACCATGAACTGGAAATGATGGCAGAGCAACAAGTAGATTGTGGGAATGGCCATATCGCCCGGCAGATCAGATTATCCAAAAGCGAATTGAGTGCAGAACTCACACCGATCTGGTTAGATCGAATCTGCCAGGCCTTGATTACTGCCCGAGCCCTTCAGTCCATTGAGACCTTCAGTCTTCTACAGCAACTAGATATTTTAGTGCAGGCCGGTCTCAGACAGCAAAAAAAATGGCTTGCCGATTACTCCATCAAAAGAGACTATTTTACGGTACTGAGTTGCAAAACAGAGTCTCTGGAAAACCTATTTCAACGGACCACCTATTTCCAACGCATCAAAGACGGTATTTTTGCTCAGGAAGTAAAATACTGGCACATGAGCGAATCCGCTCCGAAAGGACAGCCCCTTCCGGGTAATCGAATAGAACTAGGGTATCGGTATTATCCATCAGCCCGACCCTTGAGAATAGAAATTGAAGATATTTTCGGCATTCGACCCCAAAAAGCAATAATTTCAGGAGTGCCGGATGGAGCCACATGGCAGCAACAATATAGAAAGGTCCTTCGTCAGGCCCCATGGTTATCCCGCCAACCGGTTGTATTAGAAAATAGATTGGTACAATCCAGGAACGACCAAGCCATACTCACAGATGCGTCTCAAAATAGTCAGTTGTATTTCGATAATTCCTACGCGGCCACGATCTGTTCGGCCTTTTCAGCTGGCCAGCCTTTCAGTATATTTGCGATTGCGCAAGGTGGTCAGTTCAACATTCGAACCTTGTTTCGCAATGGGGTAGGTATGGCAATAGAGAAAGATATGATCATTCGGAATGTGAGCACCCAATTTCAGCCTCAATAAAAAAACCCGAGATAGGGAGTGCACGCTAACTCAAAACCTATTGGCTTTAAGAAGCTTCAGAGGTCTCCTCTTCTTCCCTCGGTGGTATCTGCTGGACATGCCCCATACGACTAAACTTTTCAATACGAGCCTGTATACGCTCTTCTGGATCCATTTCAAAAAGCTCCGCCACCTCTTTCTTCAAATGCCGCTTCAAGGCCTTCGCCATATGCTCCGGATTCGTATGCGCGCCACCCAGAGGCTCTTTTAGGATGCCATCTATAAGTCCGAACTCATACATATGATCCGAAGTCAGTTTTAGCGCTTCGGCAGCCTGTTCTTTGTAATCCCAGGATCGCCACAAAATAGAAGAACAGGACTCAGGCGAGATAACAGAATACCATGTATTTTCCAACATATAGACCCTATCGCCCATCCCAATTCCAATTGCTCCCCCACTAGCCCCTTCGCCGATGACGTAGCAAACGACCGGCACTGTAAGCTGCACCATTTCCATGAGGTTTCGAGCAATAGCTTCCGCCTGCCCACGTTCTTCGGCCTCAATCCCCGGATAAGCTCCCGGCGTATCTATGAGACATATCACCGGATACTGAAAACGCTCCGCCAATTTCATCAATCGGAGCGCCTTTCGATATCCTTCCGGATTGGCCATCCCAAAATTACGGTATTGACGCAATTTCGTATTTACTCCTTTTTGATGGCCAATAATCACCATCGTCTGCCCATCTACATTCCCCACACCGCTCACGATCGCCTTATCATCGCCAAAATATCGATCACCATGCAACTCTACAAACTTGCGGCACATGTTATCGATATAGTAATACGTATATGGTCTTTCGGGGTGTCGGCTCAACTGCACGCGCTGCCAACCCGATAGGTCGGAATAGATATCTTTCCGCACATTTTTGATCTTATTTTCAAGCTCCTTCGTCATTTCTGACACATCGAGATCACCACTTTCCCCTACCTGCTTGATTTTATCCAGTTGTTGGTAAAGACTTTCGAGGGGCTTTTCGAATTCTAAAAAAACCATAACATGCGTTTTGAAAAAGCTAAGGTAAGAAAGATCGAATATAAATTGACCCTTCCCAATTTTTTTTGATTTATTTGAAAAAA